>LDZT01010687.1_pt1 | contig 52890 bp, 49 predicted proteins | sample 615521 | NCBI WGS metagenome assembly LDZT01 (sample SAMN03408292, study PRJNA278302) | terrestrial metagenome | isolation source: oil reservoir sample SB1 | place: USA: Alaska, North Slope, Schrader Bluff formation | collected 2011-09 | reverse complement strand
AGGAATGGAAAAAGAATACAAAAAGTTACACTGTCAGCAAATTAGTTTGTTTTAGAGGGTAATAGATACCTCGTAGCTCTGCTGCGAGGAGTTTCATTATTTTTTGTCGAATTTATTATAACATAATTACTACCCAAAAAGTAAACAAAATAGTAATGTGGGGGCACGATGCATCGTACCCGTAGAAAAAATTAGGTAATAATATGGGGAGGGCACAATTCATTGTGCCCCTACAACTCAGTTATAACCAACAAATCAAAAATTATTGTAAAATTAAAATTTCTTTAAGAATTATTTTTAAAAAAGAGAAATTTATACTATAATTCTAATATAATGATTGACAGTAATATCGAAAAGGAAATAATTTTTACAGGAGAACTATTATGAAAATTTATATTAGTGCTGATATCGAAGGGGTAACCGGCATTACTCATTGGGATGAAACTGAAAAAACAAAATCTGATTATCAGAAGTTTGCCAAACAGATGACCGATGAAGTCAGAGCGGCATGTGAAGGAGCAATAAAAGCCGGGGCAAAAGAAATTTGGATTAAAGATGCCCACGGTACCGGAAGAAATATTAATGCAGCTGAACTGCCACAAAATATCAAACTAGTTCGGGGTTGGAGTGAACATCCCTATTTAATGGTTCAGGAATTGGACGAATCATTTGATGCTTTATTAATGATTGGTTATCATTCTTTTGGTAGTTCAAGCTCTAATCCTTTATCCCATACTCTAAGTTCTTCCACTTTAAACTATATAAAATTAAACGGAGAATACGCCAGTGAATTTTTAATTCACGGTTATGCTGCTGCTACTATGGGGGTGCCTGTGGTTTTTATAAGTGGAGATGAAGGAATTTGCAAGGAAGCGAATAAAGTTAATAAAAACATCAGAACTGTGGCGGTAAACAAAGGTGTGGGTAATTCAGTGATCAGCATTCATCCAAAGCTGGCGGTAGAAAAAATCAAAGAAGGGGTAGAGTCAATACTAAAGGGAGATATTGATAAATGTAGAATAGAATTACCGGAGTACTTTAAAGTAAAAATATCATATAAAAAGCATGTAAGTGCTTTTAAAGCATCTTTTTATCCTGGAATGAAACAAATTTCTTCTACCAGTTTAGTATTTGAGACAGATAATTATTTTGAAGTTTTACGGATGTTATTATTTGTAGTATAAGCTAAAAAGAATATTCTTATTTATCGAAGAAAGCTATTGGAAAAAGTCTTGACAATATACTTTTGCTATGATATAAATTTTTTAAATAGAAAGAGTAGTTCTAAATAATTGTGATAGTAGTAAGTTTATTAAAGGAACCTTTAAATTAGCCCAGAGAGGCTAGCAAGGGGAACAGGAAATAAAATAAGAGATTAAGTTTAACCTTTTGCTGTTTTAAATGGGCAAAAGGTTTTTATTTTATATAAAAAAATATTCCTTTAATATTAGTCCAGTGAGGCTGATAAGGAAGAGATAATACCTCCTTTCAACCTCACCATAATGAGGGGAAGGAGGTATTATTTTTATAGAAACAAATATGTAATGCGGTAGACGCAATAGCAGAAGATGGTGGCTTAGTTTAGCAAATAAAAGAAAGACATTAGATTTTAATTAAAAAAAATAGAAAAGGAGAATTTTTATGTCATCAAAGATTTCATTAGAAACGGAGGCTATAAGAGATGGAGATTATATTGATCCTGCAAAGAAGATTATCTTAGGTCTTCAACATATGTTTACAATGTTTGGAGCAACTGTTTTAGTTCCCATTATTACCGGATTTAATATTTCAGTCGCTTTGTTTATGGCAGGATGCGGCACGCTGTTATTTTATGTTATTTCCAAGCGCAAGGTGCCGGCATTTCTTGGGTCATCATTTGCCTTTATCGCCCCTATGTTAGTAGTTACTGAAAAATTTGGTCTGCCTTATGCTTGTGGAGGTATCGTTGTTGCAGGTTTATTGTATTTGATTCTTTCAGGATTAGTAAGTGTATTTGGGGTTAAAAAAGTTTTAACCTTTTTCCCGCCCGTAGTGACCGGTCCGATAATTATAGTTATTGGGTTGAAACTGGCACCTATTGCCATAGATATGGCCAAGGGGAATTGGGGACTTGCTTTTGTGGGATTTATTGTAGTTACCGCTGTAAGCATATACGCAAAAGGATTTTTTAAGGTTCTCCCTGTTCTTACAGGAATTTTTGTGGGTTATTTAGTTGCGATTTTAACTGGAGCAGTTGACTTTACTCCTATTGTCCAAGCCAAATGGATAGGATGGCCTCAATTTACCGTAGCAAAGTTTGATTGGTCTGCCATAATGATTATTGCTCCTGTCGCTATCGCTACCATGGTTGAGCATATCGGTGATGTCCTGGCCATAGGTGCAACTGTGGAGAAAAATCTTGTTGAAGATCCTGGGCTGCACAGAACCTTGATTGGAGATGGACTGGCTACTTCTTTATCAGCAATGTTTGGGGGACCTGCTAATACAACCTACTCCGAAAATACAGGGGTACTTGCTCTTACCAAAGTATATCATCCAGTTATTATGGCGATTGCCGCAGTATTTGCAATTATTCTTGGGCTTGTTCCGAAACTCGGTGCGGTTATCTCTACCATACCCGTCCCACTTATTGGAGGAATTTCTATAGTTCTTTTTGGCATGATTGCCTCAATTGGAATAAGGACAGTTGTAGAACATAAGGTAGATTTTTCTCGTTCAAGAAATTTACTTATTTCAGCAGTTATCTTGGTTCTTGGTCTTGGTGGAGCGGTTTTATCTGTACCTCTGGGCGAAGCTAAAGTTGAAATAGCCGGAATGGCATTAGGTGCAATAGTAGGAATTATTCTGAATAAGGTTTTACCTGAGTAATTTAAAAATATCTCCGTTTTCTAATAAATATAAGATAAAATACTTATAAAAAATAGATTCTTGTGTATTTAGACGAATTAAAAGAATATTCGAAGGAAAATGTATAAATAAAAATTCTTAGGGGAATTGTTATGCTGTTAGCAAAATCTGTAATTTTGGATTTAAATGATACTTTTACTTCCAAAAAACTTGCAAAAAAGTTGATAGAATTGTTTATTCGGTGTAATATTAATTTAGCGGGTTTAAAACAAAGGACTCGTGGGTTATCATTATTAACAGTGGAAGTGGTTACAGAACCTGCTTCATTTTTTTTACCTTCATAATTTCATACATATTTATAAAAAATATTTCTGATTTTTTGAAAAGAAAAAAGGATTTTTGTAATTTTTTGTCGAATCTAACAAATAGATGTGAAGAATAAAACTAAATTTTTATGAAAAGACTTATTTTCTTTCTTGTTTTATTTAACAGAAATAAAAAAATTAAAAAGGAAGGAGGTGAAAAAGAATGAGAAATAAAAAATTAGTACTGATGGTTATTTTTTCTCTATTGATTGTACTTTGCACAGGTAGTATTAGTTTATTGGCTGCAGAGAAAAAGGCGTACATTAATGGTATTGATGCTGATTATCCTCCCTTTGCTTATATCGATGAAAAAGGTAATCCTGCTGGTTTTGATGTGGAGTGCTTGAATTGGATTGCCCAGGAGATGGGTTTTGAAGTCAAACATCAACCTACTGCCTGGGATGGTATAGTTTCTAGTTTATTAGCCAAAAAGATTGATATGGTTTATTCGGGGATGTCCATTACTGAAGAAAGAAAGACAAAAGTGGACTTTACCATACCCTATTGGGAAATTAACCAAGCGCTTTGTGTACGTGAAGATTCAGATCTAAATGTTATCGCTGCTTTATGCGGTGAATATACAGTAGGAAGCCAGAGAGGTTGCACAGCCGCAGAGTGGATTGAAGAAAACTTGGTAGAAACTGGCATACTTCCAAAAGATAACCTAAAATTGTATGAAGGGTTTTCTTTGGCAGTCAAGGATTTACTAAATGGAAGAATAGATTCAGCTATGATGGATGATGTAATGGTAGAAGATGCTATCAGAAAAGGACAAGCCGTGAAGATTGTAGGAATAATTAAAACTGGCGAAGCGTACGGGATAGCAGTTAGAAAAGAAGATAAAGAATTAAAAGCATTGCTTAATGAAGGAATAGCTAAATTGAAAAAGTCAGCTAAATGGGATGAATTGATTATTAAATATTTTAGTGAATAAAAGATATAATAAAGGTGGAGAAAATGTATTCTTATCTTTAGGTTATTTCTCCACCTTTATTTGGTTATAAAGTGAGAATAATAACTATGAATGAAAATCTCGCATTAATCTACCAATCCCTTCCTTATTTACTTAAAGGCTGTGGGGTAACTATTGGATTGGTAGGGGGGGCTTTAGGCCTGGGTTTTGTAATAGGGATTCCTATGGCGGTAGGTCAAGTTTATGGGAATAAATATTTATCCGGTCTAATTTCTCTTTATGTCTGGTTCTTCCGGGGGCTTCCGGTTTTAGTCCTTCTTTTTCTTTTTTATTTTGGATTATTTTCCCTTTTGGGACTAAATTTATCTGCTTTTACGTCTGCTATCTTAGTTTTAGGGTTACGAAGCGCTGCTTATCAATCTCAAATTTTTCGAGGAAGTATCCAATCACTCGGTGAGGGGCAAATGTTAGCTGCCCGTTCTTTAGGGATGAAGAAATCCGAGGCAATTTTGTATATAATTTTACCCCAAGCTTTGCGGATTTCTATCCCCGGCTGGTCTAATGAATATGCTATTCTTTTAAAAGATTCAGCAATTACTTATGCTATAGGGGTAATGGAAATATTAACCAGGGCGAATTTTATTGCTACCCGGACTTATAAACCTATGCCCATTTTTCTCACCTGTGCAGTAATTTTCATAATTTTAACTTATGGCGGAGTGAAAATTCTTGATCTTTTAGAAAATAAAGTGAGAATTCCTGGTTATGGAGAGGAAGAAAGGTGAAGTTAAATAAGATGCAAAAAGATAGAGATATCGTATTACGTGTAGAAGACATACATAAAAGATATGGAAAAGAAGAGATATTAAAAGGGATTTCTTTTGAAATTAAAAAAGGAGAGACTAAAGTTATTATCGGTCCTTCAGGAAGCGGGAAAAGCACCCTGCTTCGCTGCATTAATCAATTGACTATTCCGGATAAGGGCAAAATCTGGTTAGAAAACGAAGAAGTAACTCATTTCAGGAAAGATATTAACCGATTTCGCCAGAAAATGGGTATGGTTTTTCAGGATTTTAATTTATTTGATCATTTAAATGCCTTAAAGAATGTCGAAATAGGTTTGATAAGAGTAAAGAAGATGGATAAGAAAGAAGCCAGAGAAAAGGCAATGGAAGAATTAAAACAAGTTGGTTTGGAAAAACAAGCTGATTTATATCCTGCACAACTTTCGGGAGGACAAAAACAAAGAGTGTCCATAGCCAGAGCTTTGGCTATGGATCCAAAAGTTATGCTTTTTGATGAGCCTACTTCTGCCCTTGACCCGGAACTAATCGGGGAAGTATTAGAAGTAATAAAAAAATTAGCTCTTAGCGGGATGACTATGGTGGTGGTTACTCATGAAATGGGTTTTGCTCGTTCGGTAGCAAATGAGATAATATTTATGGAAAATGGGAAAATATTGGAAAGCGGAATACCTTATCAACTTTTTAATAATCCCAAATATGAACGTACCAAACGATTTCTTAATAAAATAACCGAGTTATACGGAGAGTAGAGTGAAAGAAGATGAATGAATTTTATTATTTTATTCGAAATATTCTCTTGCCCCCTTTATTTGAGGGTACATTAGTTACTATCAAATTAATAATTTTATCCATTCCCCTTGGTCTGATTTTAGGGGTTTTAATAGCTGTGGGGAGAGTATACGGGAACAAAATTATTTCCACACTATGTACTGTTTATGTAATTTTTTTTCGTGGTACTCCTTTATTGGTACAGCTTTTTATCCTTTATTATGGTTTACCCTCTGTCGGTATTTTCTTTTCTCCCTTTGTAGCTGCAGTTATTGGCTTTATTTTTTGTAGTTGCGCCTACCATTCCGAATATATAAGAGGGGCGCTGCAATCGATTAAGAGTGGCCAAATGATGGCTGCTGAAGCTCTGGGTATGACCAGGTCTAAAGCTATTTTATATATTATTCTCCCCCAGGCCTTAAGAAGAGCAATTCCCGGTTGTTCCAACGAGATTATTTATTTGATAAAATATTCTTCACTTGCTTTTATGGTTACTTGTGTAGAGTTAACCGGGGCGGGGAAAATTATCGCTTCTCGCTATTTTGCCTATACAGAAGTTTTTTTAGTAATAGGGATAATATATCTATTAATGGTTTCTGTGGTTACTAAATTACTCAATATGTTAGAGAAAAAATTAGAAATTCCCGGATTGGGATAAAAAGAAAAGAAAGTTGAAATTTAATTTCATTTGAATTATTTATATTTTTAAAAGAGCGATAAGCTCTCAGATATATAGGAGGAATAAATTTGAAAAAATTATTAACCGGGAATGAAGCTATTGCCGAAGGGATAATTGAATCAGAAGTAGAAGTTGTTACCGGATATCCCGGAACTCCTTCGACAGAAGTAATCCTGGATTTACTTCCTCGAAAAAAAGAATTAGGAATTCATATAGAGTGGAGTATAAATGAAAAAGTTGCTTTTGAAATTGTTGCTGGTGCCGCCTGGGCTGGGAAAAGAGCCCTGGTTACCATGAAGATGTCGGGAGTGAATGTAGCTGCCGATTCTTTGGCTTCCGTCGCTTACAGTGGCTGCACCGGGGGTTTGGTTATATTTGTAGCTGATGATCCAGGAGTAAGTGCCGGTATGCCCGAAGAGGATTCCCGCTATTATGCTAAATCGATGGTAGTCCCCATGCTTGACCTTGCTTCCCAGCAGGAGTGTTTAGATTATGTAAAACTTGCCTTTGAAATTTCAGAAAAAATTGGCGGTCCTATTTTTTTAAGATCAACCACCGATATCTCCCATGTTGCTTCTGATGTTGAAGCAGGTAAAAAATTGAAATTAGAAAAAAGAGAAGCGCATTTCGAACGGGATATAGCAAAATATACTAAGGCAGGCGCCACCTGGTGTATGGCTCAACATCAGGATGCTCTTAACAGATTGGCTGAAGCTTCTAAAATTAGCGATTCTTATATTACTGAATCCGGGATAAAAGTAAATGAAACCCACTTCGAGGATGGTAGTAAACAGGGAGTAATTTACGCCGGAGCGGTGGAAGGAAATTTTAAAGAGGCTTTAAAAAAATATAATTTGAAACTCTCCTGGTTGAAGATTGGCATGATCCATCCTCTGCCTGAAGAGAGGATAAAAAAGTTTTTAGAGAAAGTAGATAGGGTGCTGGTCTTAGAAGAATTAGACCCTCTTGTAGAAGCGGAAGTGATAAGGGTCGCCTATCTCTTAAACAAGAGAGTTGAAATTTTAGGAAAATTTGATAAAACCCTTCCTCTGGTCGGAAATTATTCCTTTAAAAAGATAAAAAATGCCCTGGAAGCTCTTTTAAAAACAAAACTTGAATCCGGGCAGGACTCTAAAATTTTAGAAAGAGCCAAAGAATCGGAAGTTAAACGTCCTACTTCTTTTTGTATAGGCTGCCCTCACCGGGGAACCTATTTTGCTCTGAATAAAGCGATTAAGAATTTAAAATACAAAAAAGATGAAATTATTATTACCGGGGATATAGGGTGTACTATTTTAGGTATGAGTAAACCTTTTGAGAGTTGTTGGACTGAAGTGGCTATGGGAGCAAGTATAGGGTTGGCTCAGGGATTTAAATGGGCAGGAATTAAAAAACCGGTGATAGCCACTATCGGAGATTCTACTTTCTTTCATGCCGGTACTCCGCCTCTTATTAATGCAGTCTACCAGAAGGTCCCCTTAACCATAATTATTTTAGATAATGGCTGGACTGCCATGACCGGTTTTGAAGAAAACCCCGGGACTATTAATTTAAATGGGACTACTGATACCAGGAGAGTTGATATTGTCGAGATTTGTCAAGGCTGCGGGATAGAGGATATTCAGATAATTGACCCCTATCAGAGCGAAAAAGCGACAGACGCAATAGCGAAGGCGATAGAATATCCGGGAGTTTCGGTAATAGTTTCCCGTCGGGAATGTGCTCTTCAAGTTAAAAGAAGAAAGGTTAAATTCCCCCAGCGCAAAGTAAATATAGATAAATGTACCGGCTGCAGGATATGCTTGAGTTCTTTAGCTTGTCCGGCAATGGTATTTCATCCCAAAGATGCCAATAGTAAAGCCTATATGGAAATTACTTCCGCCTGTTTCGGCTGTGGGTTATGTGAATTTACCTGTCCGGCAGGGGCGATAGAGGTGATAAAAGATGGAAAATAATTTTTATTTAATCGGAGTAGGTGGACAGGGAGTAATAAGATTAGGGCAGATTATTGCCGATTATGGATTGAAAAAAGGCGAGAAAGTCAAATTTTTCAAAGAAGTGGGTATGGCTCAGAGAGGCGGCCCGGTTCATTGTGAAGTTAGGATAGGTAATGTATTTGGGTCGAGGGTTCCTCCTCTCTCTTCTGATATAATAGTAGTAATGGAATTATCCGAAGGATTGAAAACTTTAGAATTTATTAAACCGGGCGGAACAGTTATTTTAAATAGAAAAAGGATATATCCTATCGATATGATGGCCCATCCCGAAAAATATCCTCAAGATGAGGAGATAATCAGATTATTTAAAGAAGCAAAAGCAAAAATAATTTGGATAGATGCAGGAAAAATTGCGAGAGAATCAGGGCTTCCCATTGCAGAAAATATTGTCTTGCTGGGTGCTCTCTCTTTTATCTCTTCATTTGACAAAGAGTCTGTTATTGATATTTTAAAAAAACATATCCCCCGTGAATTAGAAAAAAATATTGCTGCTTTTTACGCAGGTTATAAAACAGCAGAAGGAATGGATAAATGAAAAGTATGGAAAATTTTTTTAACCCTCATTCGGTGGCTATCTTTGCTTCAATGAAAGAAGGAAAGACCGGATATGAAATAGTGAAGAATATGGTGGACGGAGGATTTAAGGGAGAAATTTACCCCATAAACCGTAACGGAGGCGAAATATTTGGTCAAAAAATTTATCCAGAATTTAATGATTTAGATATTGATTTAGCTGTTATTGCTATTCCGGGGCAATTTATCCCTTCACTTTTAGAAGATTTGGGAAGTAAAGGAGTTAAGTCAGCAGTAATAATTTCTGCTGGTTTTTCTGAAGTAGGGAATATTAAGGAAGAAAAAGAAATAAAGAAGATAGCTAAAAAACATCAAATGAAAATAATAGGTCCGAACTGTGCGGGAATTATGAATACAGAATGTAATCTTTTTGCCAGTATTGAAGTTCGTGCCCTTCCGGGTGAAACTGCCTTTATCACCCAAAGTGGTGCTCTGGGCGGGGCAGTCTTAATGATGGCCGAAGAATTAGGTTTTGGTTTTTCTAAATTTGTAAGCTACGGGAATAGATGTGATGTAGACGAAGTAGATTTAACTAAATATCTTGAAGATGATCCGCAGACTAAAGTTATTGCTCTCTACATTGAAGGATTAGAAGAAGGAAGAAGATTTTTAGCTCAAGTTAAAAAGGCCGTTCTTAAAAAACCGATTGTTGCTATTAAGGCGGGGAAGAGTAAAGCTGGTATGAGGGCAACTTCCTCTCATACCGGTTCTCTGGCAGGGGAAGACAAGATATATGATGCCGCTTTTAAGCAGGCCGGTATTTTACGAGTAGAAGGGGTAGAGGAGATGTTTGATTTATGCCGGGGCTTGATTCATTGCCCGAAAATCAAGGGGAATAAGATTGGAGTGATTACCAATTCAGGAGGACCTGCAGTGTTAACTACAGATAAATTAGAAGAATTGGGATTAGAAGTCCTTGAACCATCCGAAAGTTTAAAGAATAAACTAAAAGAAATTCTCCCTCCACATGTCTCCTTAGGAAATCCTTTTGACCTCCTGGCTTATGGGGGAGCAGAGTATTTTGTTAAAGTCAGTAAAACTATTGCCCCGGAATATGATGCCATAATTGCTATATTTGTTCCGACTGCTTCCATGGATTCTACAGAGATTGCCACCGCTTTAGGCAAAATAAAAGAAGAGATAAAAATACCTGTATTTGCTAATTTTATGGCTGGCAGATTAGTAAAAGAGGCGATTGGAGAATTGAAAAAATACGGAATCCCCAATTATGAAACCGGAGAAAGATGTGCTAAAGTAATTCAAAAGATAGTTTTACAAAGTTTGAAAAATAGTTGTTAAGGAGCAAGAGGTGCATAGAATTATTCGAAAGGCGAAAAAAGAAAAAAGGTCTTTGTTGGAGACAGAGGCAAAAGAATTGTTGAAGGAATATGGAATTCCTGTTCCTGATTTCAAATTAATAAAGAGTGAAGATGAAATTGCTGGGTTAGCCAAAGAAATAAATTTTCCTATAGTTCCTATAGTGATGAAAATTGTCTCTCCTGATATCATCCATAAAACAGATGCTGGAGGAGTAAAAGTAGGCATTAAGACTGAGAAGGAAGCCAGAATAGCTTATCAAGAAATTATTTTTGAGGCAAAAAAATATAATAAAAAGGCGAAAATTTCTGGAGTAATAGTCTATCTATCCCATGGTTCCTCAAGGGGAAGAGATTATTATCGGAATGATGAAAGATCCTCATTTTGGTCCGGTAATGATGTACGTATTGCTATGGGTTCGATTGCCCCGACACCTCTTAGATTAATTAAGTAGAAGGATTTTTAAAAAATAAGAAAATAAATGATGAATTGATTGAGGAAGCCATAAAAAAGGTAAGAGAAGAAGTTAACCCTATCAGTGATATTCGAGCATCTGCTGAATATCGCCGATACATTTCCGGAATCTTATTCAAACGTGCATTTGAAAAGCTAATATCCTATTAGTATCTCGTATCTCGTAAAGAAGATGGAAGATATAAAATTAAATAGAGCAAGTGATAAAAAAGTGGTAGACTTTTATTTGTCATACAACCGTGTGGAAGGACAGATGGAGGGTAGTTCTATACAGGGAATAGGCTATGCATTATGTGAAGATTATGCTCTAAAAAAGGGAATTCCTCAAACTCCTTCTCTTGCCGAATACCTTATTCCTACGGCTGTCGATTCTCCGGAAGTTAAAACTATTATGATTGAATCAGGAGGCGGTTTGGGACCTTATGGAGCCAAAGGCATAGGAGAGCCTTCATTTAATAATATTGTACAGGCCATCTTAGATGCTATTTATGATGCTACCGGAGTAAGAATAAAGCGATTACCTGCAACCCCGGAAAAAATAATAAGAGATTTAAAGAAAGATTTTTTTAAAAAGTAAAAATATTATATCTGTTAAAAAGTATAGTTAGAGAAACTGAATTACTATCATAAATAAGGATTATTTAAATGTTAATCAGTGAAGCTTTAGATTTAAGAGAGAGAGCTTTTATATCTCTTGTAGGTGCGGGAGGGAAGAGTACTCTTTTTAATCGATTGGCAGAGGAACTGGCTCTTAAAAATAAACGAATAATCTTAACTACTACTACCAAATTGTTTAACTGGCAGTTAGCTCCTTTTGTAAAAAAAGGCAGATTAATTGAAGGCCACAATGAAGAGTCTGTTCGGGAATCTATTAAAAAATATTTTTCTCTTGAAAGTAAAGGAGGAAGATTAGCAGTCATAGAAGAGAAAATAGAGGATAACGGAGAAGAAAAAGTATCCGGTCCACCTCCTGATTGGTTGGATAAGTGGTGGGAGGATAGAATGGCAGATTATTTTTTGGTAGAAGCCGATGGGGCGGCAGGAAGACCGGTAAAAGCTCCTGCTCCTCATGAGCCGGTAATACCTTTATCGACTACAGATTTAATCGGAGTAATTGGTATAGATGCTCTGGGTCTTTCTTTACAGGAAGAAAATGTTTTCCGTTCTGAGATTTTTTCCCGGCTAACCGGATTAAACTTAGGAGAAAAGGTTGGAGTAGAAATTTTAGCCTTTTTAATTTGCCATCCTGAGGGTTTATTTAAAGAGGCTCCTCCGGGTTGCCGCTGTCATCTTTTTATTAATAAAGCAGAAGACTCCGGAGACCTAAAGATGGCTGAAGAATTAACTTTTGAAGTTTTAAAAATCTGTCACAGGGGAATTAGTGATATAATTATAGGAGCTGCTGGTCAGAATGAAGTGGTAGCTGAGGTAATCAGGAAGGTAAAAACGACATGATTTACGGAATAATTTTAGCGGCAGGGGAAGGCAAAAGGATGGGGAAAGTAAAATTAACTCTTCCTCTGGGTAATAAGAAACTGATAGAATGGGTATTAGAAGCAGCCAAATTATCTTCTTTGGATAAAATAATTTTAGTGGTCCGTCCGAAAGATGAGGAAATATCTAAAATAGGTAAAAAATGGGGAGCAGAGATCGTTCTTAATCCTGATTTTTACAAAGGAATGAGTACTACAATTCAGAAAGCGCTGCTAAGAGTAGATCCTCAAGAAGTAGAAGGATTTTTTCTTATTTTAGGTGATCAACCTTTAATTAGTTCTATAATTATAAATAAGTTGATGAAATCTTTTTCTCCGGGTAAAGGGGAAATAGTTGTACCTTATTATGAGGATAGACGAGGGAATCCCGTTCTTTTTGATATATATTGGAAAAACGAGTTGATGGCTATAACTGGTGATGTGGGAGGGAGAATTTTAATTAAAGCCCATCCCGAGAAGGTTAAAAGAATAAATATTTCAGATAAGGCAATTTTATTTGATATTGATCAAGAAAAAGATTATTTAAAAGCCCAGATGTATTTAAAATTCCTACAAAATAGAAAGGAAAATTGAAATTGAATAATATATTAGTAGTGATTCGCGGAGGCGGAGATTTAGCTACGGGAGTAGCAGTAAGGCTTTTTCGAGCTGGTTTTAAAATTATTATTTTAGAAATAGAGCGTCCCACAGTTATTCGTTTACCGCTTTCTTTTGCCCGAACTGTTTATGAGAACAAAGCTGTTATTGAAGGTATAGAGGGAGTACTGGTTTCTTCCTACGGAAAAGTGAAAAATATTATTAATCAGAGGAAAATAGCAGTTTTGGTAGACCCGGATGGAAGTTACATTGATAAATTTAATCCAACTGTTTTAGTAGATGCTATTTTGGCAAAACGTAACCTAGGAACCAGGAAAGAGCAGGCACCTTTAGTAATTGGCTTAGGCCCTGGTTTTGCCGCAGGGGAAGATGTTGATGTGGTGATAGAAACTATGAGAGGACATAACCTGGGGAGGCTTTACTATCAGGGACAGGCAGCCCCGGATACCGGTGTGCCCGGAGAAGTTGGGGGAGAATCTATAAGAAGGTTGTTACGAGCCCCGGCTGAAGGTGAAATCACACTTTTACATAGTATTGGCGACATGGTTGAGGTAGGAGAGGTAATTGCAGAGGTGGAGGGATTTCCTTTAAAAGCAGAAATATCAGGAGTTCTGCGGGGGTTAATCTATCCTCAAAGTTGGGTTACCAGAGGTATGAAAGTATTATTTTACAGAAGTTTAATTAATCTTGAAAAATTCTAAAGTAATATTGTATACTTTAAAAAAGAATGTTCATACTAAAATTTTAGCATAGTATTTTATAATCCTAAGGAAAAGGTATTTTTTTTGTATGTCGTTATATTTATATAAGCATAACGATGGTGAAATGAAATTTTACCAAAGGAGGGAAAGGTTAAAAATATAAATTAAGTACTATATGGATTCTATTTTTTTATTTGTAGAGATTAACCTCATTCGTTAAGAGAAGATTAGTATAGTAATTGAATTTAATAATCCTCATTTTACCTATCAATATCCACTCATGTTATTTTGGCCTACTAAAGAAGAAGATTTAAATATAAATTAATGGTCTGCAATGAAATTACAAGAAAATTACCAAAAAAGTATTTGACAAATTATAAATTGGTATAGTAATATTATAATAAATATTGGTCAGACCAACTGATATTCTGACAATATACAATAAAGAGAATAAATTATGTTTAAAAAAGTTAAAAATCAAAAGTTATATTTACAGATAGTAGATCAAATTCGTAATCTGATAGCCAATGGTAGATTGAAGGCTGGCGATAAACTTCCACCAGAGAGGGTGCTTGCTGAAAAATTTGGTGCAAGCCGAGCATCTATTCGAGAAGCAATGAGTGCACTTGAAATACTCGGATTAATTAAAAGTAAAAGTAGCCAAGGAAATTTCATTAAAGTAAGTGTATCAGATGCATCAATAGATGGTGAGCTACTTAAAGAACTCCTTAAAAATCATAGTCCTTTTGAAGTTTTTGAAGCAAGGCATAAAATAGAGCCAGTTTTAGCAGCTCTTGCTGCAGAGAGAAGAACAGATGAGGACATAAAAAAACTTAACACATGCTTAGTAAGGCTTAATGCTTTGGGTATACAAATAGAATGTGATCTAAAGAATGCTGAGAGTTATATGGAAGAAGACCGCAGATATCATCTGTTAATTGCTCGAAGTGCGCATAATTCTGTATTATTTACTGTATATTCTGGTGTAAATCTTATGCTTAAAGAAAAACATTGGAAAGTTTTAAAAAAGAAAGCTATATTAAAAGAAAGTAATATTAAAAAATTCGAAAAAGAACACACAGAAATATTCAATGCAATTTATAACAGTAATCCTGAACTTGCGAATCTTAAAATGCAAGAACATATGATAGGCATCCAGAAAGATATGTTTGATAATTAAATAATATTATATCTTCTGTAAATTAATAAAAAGAAGTTATTATATAAGGGAAAAGTAATTTGATGGAAAAATATGTAATTAGTTTTATTTTTTATTAAGAATAAAAAATTCATTAGAATATCGAATCAAAATTAAAACTATTATATTTAAAAAAGGGGAGATTGTTATGAATTTTAGAGTAGGGGTGGATATTGGAGGAACATTCACGGATTGTGTTGTAATTGATAAAAAAGGAGTAATTTATGCTTTTAAGGAACTATCTACTCCGAAAGATCCATCTATAGGTCTATATAATGTAATCCATAAGGCTGCAGAATACTTTGGAAAAACTTTAAATGAATTCCTTGGTGAAGTTGATTTATTTTCACATGGAACTACAGTTGCGACTAATACCCTTCTTACTAAAACTGGAGCGAGAACAGGTTTGATATTGACAAAGGGTTTTAGAGATACATTGGAGATGAGAAGGGCGCATAAAGAGAATATATGGGATCTTTATCTTCCAATTCCTCCTCCCCTTGTACCAAGGTACTTAAGATTAGGAGTAAGGGAAAGAGTTAATTGTAAAGGGGAAATAATAAAACCTCTTATAAAAGAAGATGTTAAAAAAATATGTGAAAAATTTAAAAAAGAAAAAATTGAAGCTGTGGCGATTTGTACTTTATTTTCTTATCTGAATGATAAACACGAAAAACAGATAAGAGAAATAGTGCAAAGAGAATTGCCCAATTCTTTCATATCAATTTCTTCTGAAGTACTCCCTCAAATACGTGAATACGAAAGGATGTCAACTACTGTTGCCAATGCTTATGTTGGACCTAAATTAATTGTATATCTTTCAAATCTGGAAAAGAAATTAAAAAGTGATGGATTATCTCGACCCTTTTATGTTACTGCCTCAAATGGAGGGGTTATGACTTCGATTACCGCAATAAGACATGCCTCCGCCACTTTGCTATCCGGACCTGCTGCAGGAGCGGTTGGTGCTATATTCTTTTCCAATATTTTAAAAAGAGATAAAGTAATCCTTATGGATATGGGTGGCACTTCTTTTGATGTTACCCTTATTAATAATGGGAAAGTAATTTTAACTATGGAAGGGGAAATTGCTGGTTACCGAATAGCTAAACCAATGATTAATATAAATACCATTGGTGCAGGTGGCGGATCAGTTGCTTGGATAGATAAGGGGGGGATGCTAAGGGTAGGTCCAAAATCAGCAGGTTCTGATCCCGGGCCGGTTTGTTATGATATAGGTGGGACAGAACCTACAGTAACAGATGCCAATCTAATTTTAGGTTATTTGAATAGAGAATACTTCCTGGGGGGAGAAATGAAAGTCAATTACCTTAAGACTTATAATACTATTGAAGAAAAAGTTGCAAAACCCTTAGGGATGAGTATAGAAGAGGCAGCATTTGGAATTTACAAAATAATTAACCAAAACATGGCCGATGCTACGAAAGTAGTATCTGTACAGAGAGGACACGATCCCCGTGAGTATTCACTTATAAGTGCAGGTGGGGCTTGTTCTATTCATGCTTGTAAAATTGCAGAGGAAATTGGTGCTGCGGAAGTAATAGTCCCACAAGCTGCTTCAGTATTTTGTGCATTGGGAATGTTAGAAACAGATATCAGATTGGATAACGTAAATAGTTATAGAGCTTTTATTCCGGGTATAAATCTTGATGAATTTAATAAGGTTATCAATGAAGCAGAAAAGAGAGCACTTAAAGAACTTTTTGAAGAAGGAGTAGAAAAAGAAAGAGCTTCCCTTTTAAGATTTTTAGATATTAGATATGTAGGTCAGCATCACGAAGTTACTGTGGAAATTCCCAATAATTGCAATATGGAAGAAGAACATTTAAATGAAATTGCAGAGAGTTTTCATAAGGCACATAAAAGACTTTATACTTATTCTACCCCCGAGACCCCATTAGAAATAATTAATTTAAGAATTACAGCAGTAGGGCATGTGGATAAAACTGGTTTACAAGAAAAACAAATAGAAGAAAAAGACCCATCTTATGCCTTTAAAAATAAAAGAAAGATATATTTTGAAGAATATACAAAATTTATAGATACCCCTATCTACGATAGGGAAAAATTAAAGCCTGGAAATTTAATCGAAGGACCCGCTGTAATAGAAGAAAGAATTACCACTATTATAGTTCACCCAAATTGGAATGCCCGTGTTGACGGTTTTAATAACATTATTATGGAGGTAAAGAAATGAGTAATCTTGCCCAGAGAAAAAAAGAATTTGAAGGAGCCAAAGACCCAATTACTTTTGCGGTTATTTATAATAGATTACTTACTATTAATAGAGAAATGGGTATTACTATGATTAATACTTCGATTTCACCAATTTTTGCCGAAGTTCATGATTTTTCCTGTGCTATTTGTGATTGGGACAATAGAATTATAGCCCAGGTTGATGGTGTACCTTCACATACTGCTTCTGCTATGGAAGCAGTTAAAGCAATAGCAAAGGAATTTGGCAGTGATATTCATCCTGGTGATATTTTTGTAATGAATGATCCTTATCTGGGAGGCACTCACCTTGCGGATATTACCATTATGAAACCAATTTTCTATAATGGAAAACTACAATTTATTTCTATAAATAGAGCTCATCACGGAGATGTAGGGGGTTTAGAACCTGGTTCTTATTGCCCAACAGCAACAGAATTATTTCATGAAGGGATTAGGATTCCACCCTTAAGAATATATAAAAATGAAAAACCCATAGAGGATGTGGTGAAAATGATTAGAATTAACACCAGAATGCCTGATGCTTTATGGGTAGATATGAAAGCTCAAGTTGCCTCTTGCCGGGTAGGAGAAAAGAGAATATTAGAATTAATCGAAAAGTACGGAGAAAAGAAAGTTAGAGAGACCATAGAAGATATTCATAAATATGCAGAAATGAGAATGAGAACTGAGATTGAAAAATTAGTAGATGGAGTATACACCGGCGAAACTTTTTTAGATTCAGATGGATTTACCGATGATCCTATAAAGATTAAAGTAACTATTAGTATTAAAGAAGATGAAGCATTTGTAGATTTTAGTGGTTCGGATAAACAAGTAACTGGTTTTGTAAATTCTCCTTTGGCCAATACTGAAACATGTGTATATGTTGCTTTTCTTACTACAGTTACTACCCCGGATATTCCTCATAATCAGGGGGTATATCGGCCTATTAAAATTTATGCGCCTGAAGGGAGCATAGTTAACCCTAAATTTCCTGCGCCAGTGGCATCATGTACTTTAGATACTGCCTGCGCAATTTTAGAAGCCTGCTGGAAAGCCCTTGCTCAAATAATTCCGGAAAAAGTTCCTGCCGGGTGGAATAGATGGAATGGACCCACCATTACAGGTATTGATCCCCGAAATAACGAGTTTTATGTTATGTTTGGTTTTAATGGGTTTGGAGGAGCTGGAGGAATGTATGGGATGGATGGTCGTCATTACATTGGTGATGGAATTGATTTGGGAGGATTAATTGCTCCCAATATAGAAACTAATGAAGTTGATTATCCTCATGTTACTGAATTTAACGAATTTACAACAGATTCCTGTGGAGCAGGAAAATACAGAGGTGGGTGTAGTGCTAAATATAAAATAATTTTATATGATAAAAATCCAACTCTTGTAATGTTTGGAGACGGAAAATATAACCCTCCTTATGGGCTTTTTGGCGGAAAACTAGGTTCATGTAACCTTGCTTTTATAAATGAAGGAGAAAAAAACCAAAAAGAGCTTAAGGCAAAAGAATCAGTGAAGCTAAAAAAAGGTGATACATTTACATCTTATCCTTCCGGAGGTGGAGGCTGGGGTGATCCTTTCGAGAGAGATGCTGAATTAGTCAGAGAAGATGTGTTAAATGAAATTGTTTCCCAGGAAAGTGCATTACAAGATTATGGGGTGGTACTTGAAGGAAATAATTATGAAATTAATTGGAAAAAAACTAATAAGTTGAGAAATATTGGAGGAAATAAAAAAAGTGGATGAAATTAAAAAAATTGCAGTATTAGGAGCTGGCAATGGCGGATTTATGTGCGCAGCTGATCTTGGCAATCAAGGATATAAAGTAGCACTTTATGATGCTCTTCCTGGTAAAATTAAGGGAGTTTCAAAGTATGGTGGCATAGAGGTATTAGATATTAATTCCAGACAAACTGGGGTATTTGGTAAGGTAGCTTTAACCAGTGAGGATATAAGAGAAGTTATAAAAGGTGCTCAAGTTATACTTAATCCTGTACCATATTTTGTTACTGAAAAATATGCGAAATTAGCTGCTCCTTATCTTAAAGAAGGACAAGTAGTTATTTCCCTTGGTAAAGGTGGTGCTTCACTTACCTGGGCAAAGGTGCTTAGAGAAGTGGGAATAACAAAAAAAATCTACCTTGCAGATTGTAATACATTACCTTATGGGGCATCTAAAATAGGAGACCATCAAGTGCGTTTGGAAGCAAGGACCCAAAATTTAATAATTGCTTCTTTTCCCGGTAAAGATATAGATTATGTATATCCTATCTTTACCACTCTATTTTCACCTAAAAATGGATATACTGTTAGAAAAGGTAAAAATGCAATTGATACCTTACTTGTTGATTATAATGCTATAACTCATACCCCTCCCATGATATGTAATGCAGCAAGGATTGAATCAGGAGAAAAAGATTTTCATCTTTTTGGGGTGAAAGAAAATACTCCTGCGGTGGTAAATTTAATGAAAAAAGTTGATCGAGAAAGAATGGCGATTGGGGAAAAATTAGGATTAAAGCAATATACATTAGAAGAAGAAATTCGAATAGTTAAGTGGAATCGTGGCGGAGTTGATAAAGTACTTCCAATTTATGAGGCTATACATACACCGTTCTTAGAAATTTGTGAAGGACCATTTACTTTAGAAGCCCGGCAACTTACAGAGGATATACCTTATGGATTAATAACTTTTTCTTCTTTAGGAAAGATGTTAGGAGTACCAACTCCGGCAAGTGATGCTATTATAACAATTGCAGAGGCTCTTTTAGATAGAGATTTCTGGAAAATAGGGAGAACTGTAGAAGAATTAGGTTTTGATTCATCTTGGTCATTAGATCAATTAAAACAATACCTTGAAGAAGGTAAAATAAATTAAGGAGGCAAGAAATGAGAAAATTAAAAGGAAGAGATTTTTTAGGAATTAGTGATTTTACAGCTGAGGAAATTCAATTTATGATTAATGTTGCAAAACGTTTTAAGGAAGATCGTAGAATAGGCAAATCACATAAAGTTTTAGAGGGAAAAGCTTTAGGAGGAATTTTTGAAACACCTTCTACCAGAACCAGTACTTCTTTTGAGACTGCTATGACTCATTTAGGTGGGCATATGATGTGGTTAGGACAAGATCGTTTATGGGTAGGAGAAGCGGCTGAAGAAGATTGGCATGATACTATTAAAACTCTTGATAGAATGGTAGATGGTATAGCTTACCGTCCAGTTGGACGAGCAAGATTAGATTCAGCTGCAAAATATTCCGAAGTTCCAGTAATTAATGCCTCTTGCCCTATTGAACATCCTACCCAGGCTTTAGCTGATGCAATGGTTATGCAGGAGCATAAAGGTGATTTAAGAAGGTGCAAAGTAGCTTTTTTATGGGGATATAGGGCAGCTAATCCTCCAGCAGGGCTTACCAATTCAACAATGTTAATGGCTGGAAAAATTGGTTTTGATTTAACTATAGCTTGTCCGGAAGGTTTTGATCCTGATATGAATATTAAAAAGATAGCTGATGTACAAGGAGAACTAACTGGTAGTAAAATTAATATTGTTCGTTCTTATGAAGAAGCTGTCAAAGACGCAGATTTTATTAATATCTATTCTTGGGTATCTCCGGAAGTATTTGCCGAAGGATTAAAAACTCATTTTCAAGGAAACCCCGAATTTGAAAAGAAAAAAGCAAAATTAAAAGACAAATGGTGTGTTACAAAAAAAATAGTCGATATGGCTAAAAAAGATGTTAATGTAATGCATTGCTTGCCAGTTTCCAGGAATTTTGAAGTAACCAGCGAGGTTTTAGATGCTTCAAACTCGATAATATTTGATGAAGCTGAAAATAGAATGTATACTATTGAAGCTATTTTAGCTATTTTATTAGGAGGAGTAGTGTAAACCTAGTTGAATATTTTTAAAGCTCAATCTCTTTAATTTTAATTCAGTTTATATATGGAATAGGTAAAGGTAATAAAGTAATTAATTTAAGTAAAAATGTATTGTTTTTGCTTTTTGGGAGGTATTGTTAAATGAAATATTTGTTTCCTAAAAGTATAAAAGAAGCATTAGAATATATCTTATCTGAAAAAGATTCAAAATTTATAGCAGGGGGGACTGATTTAATTATTCAAATATCAGATGGTTTTATTATTCCTCAAGTACTCATTGATCTTTCTCAGATTGAAAAATTAAAAAAAATAGAAAGAACTGAAGAAGGATTTAAAATTGGTGCAGCTGTTACGTTAGAAGAAATCGCTTCTTCAAAATTTCTACCTCAATGCTTAATTCAAGGCGCAAAATCTATAGGTTCGCCTCAGATTCGTAATTTAGGAACTATTGGTGGAAACATTTGCAATGCTTCTCCTTGCGGCGATATTCTAGCTCCAATAATTGTTCTTGAAGGTGAATTAATTCTTATTTCCCCTTATGGTGAACGTGAAGTTCCAGCAAAGGATTTTTTTATTGGACCTAAAAAAACTATTCTTGCAAAAAACGAGATCTTAACAGAAATAGTTTTTAAAAAATTATTTTTGAATGAGAGAAATTCTTCTTTTAGAAAGATAGGGAAAAGAAATGGTCAAACAATTTCTCAGGTAAATGTTGCAATTTGGTTAAAAAAAAGGGAAAAAAGTAATGAAATTGAAGATATTCGAATAGCCGTTGGTTCTGTTGCTCCGATACCTCTAAGATTAGAAAAAGTGGAAATATTCCTTAAAGGAAGGACCATTAATCAAGAAATATTAAAAGACGCGTTGAAAGTGATAGATGAACAGATTAAACCTATTTCTGATGTAAGAGCTTCCGAAAACTATCGAAGAATGGTGATTGGTTCACTTTTTCAAGATGCATTTAAAGAAATTTATAAGTAGCTAATAAAATTTATTTATTCAAGATTTAGGGGAGGTAAAAATGGTTATAGAATTTACCTGTAATGGTGAAATGAAGAAAGTTGATGTGCCAGCTGATATGCGTGCAATTGACCTTCTTCGGGATGTATTAGGATTAACGGGAACGAAAGAAGGATGTGGTAAGGGAGAGTGTGGTGCTTGTACCATCTTACTTGATGGGAAACCAGTACCTTCTTGTCTTTTATATGCCTCAAAGTTAAATGGTAGAAAAGTACAAACTATAGAAGGAGTTGCTGAAAAGGATGGAAAATTAAATCCTATACAAGAAGCCTTTATAGAAGAGGGGGCAATTCAATGTGGATTTTGTACACCAGGGATGATTCTAAGTTCAAAAGCTCTTCTTGAACAGAATCCTCAACCAAACGAGAAGGAGATAAAAGAAGCACTTAGCGGAAATATTTGTAGATGCACAGGATATACTAAAATTATAAAAGCAGTAAAACATGCCAGTGTAAAAGTAGCAAAGGAGAAGGGAAATGAGTAAAGAAAAATTTACTATGGTTGGGAAAGTAGAAAGAAGGGTTGATGGTTATGACCTGGTAACGGGTAAAGTAAAATTTACTGGAGACCTGAAATTCTCTGGTATGCTCTATGGATATGCGCGTCGTGCTAACGTAGCCGCAGGGAGAATTAAAAAAATCGATTGCTCAGGCGCTCTTGCTATTCCTGGGGTGGTTACTATTCTTTTTGCTAATGATATTCCTGGTCCCAATATTATCGGGATTCTTCCTCCTTTTGACCAGCCACTCCTCGCTTCTGAGGAGATTCGATATGAGGGAGAGTCAATTGCCTTAATAGTTGCTAAAACAAAAGCTGTAGCAAAATCTGCTGCTGCAAAGATTATTATAGAGATAGAGCCTTGGGATCCTATTCTTAATGTTGATGAAGCATTAAAAGAGGGTGCGCGAAAGATTCATCCTCAAGGAAACATTATCTTTTCCAAAAAACTCATAAAAGGTGATGTTGAAAAAGGTTTTGAAGAGGCGGAAGTTGTAGTGGAGAATACCTATAATACAGGATTTCAAGAACATGCTTATCTTGAACCAGAAGCAGTTTGTGCTGTTCCCATGGGAAATGGGAGGATTACGGTTTATGCTTCCTGCCAATCACCTTTTCATCTTCGAACCCATATATCAGCAAATTTAAATGTTCCTGCATCCCAGGTAAAAGTTATTCACGCACATACAGGAGGTTCATTTGGAGGGAAAGATGATGTAGCTGCTGAAATTGGTTCATTAGCTTCTATTGCTGCTGTCAAATTAGGAAAACCGGTGATGATAGCGCATGATCGCGAAGAATCAATTATAGGTTCAAACTTACGACATGCCTCACGCATTCATTATAAAACAGGTGCTAAGAAAGATGGTACAATAGTGGCTCGAGAAATTGATATTCTTCTTGATGGAGGGGCATACGCTTCTGAGAGTCCCTTTGTAGTTATGAAGGCTTTAATTCATGCTGCCGGTCCTTATAATATCCCCCACGTTTTTGTAAAATCTACTGCAGTATATACTAACAAAACATACTGTGGTGCTATGCGCGGTTTTGGTGTTCCTCAGGTTACCTTTGCTTCGGAATCCCAAATAGATGAATTAGCTGCAGCTCTTAAGATGGATTCCCTTGAACTTAGATATAAAAACGGTCTTCGTCCCGGTGATGCAACTGCTACAGGTCAGGTATTTAATCAGTCAGTTGGTTTGATAGAGACTATTAATAGAATTAAAGAGAAAAGAAAACATCCTCACTTAAAAGGAAAATTGAATGATAGTCGTTGGCTTTATGGTACTGGTTTTTCTTGTATGCTTCAGGGAATTTCTAATGGAGCAGAGGGTATTGATGTAGTTGGGGCAAGTGTACAGATGAGTCAGGATGGAAGCGTGCTTATTGGAGTTGGGCTTACTGAAATGGGACAAGGTTCTCATACAGTCTTTGCACAAATTGCAGCAGAGGTTTTGGGAATTACTATAGATAAGATTACTGTTAAGCAACTTGATACTGATTCTGTTCATGATTCTGGTGCTACTGTAGCTTCTCGTAGTACTACCGTTGGTGGAATGGCTGTATTTAAAGCAGCGCAGGAGGTGAAAAAATCGTTAGTCAAAATGGCATCTTTAATGTTTAAGGTTAATGAAGAGCAAATTATTTTTAAGGAAAATTTTGCTATCCTCAAAAATGACGATTCTGCCCGCATTCCCCTTAAAGAAGTTGCTACTGCCGCTTATTGGACTGGATTTCCTCTTATGAATTTAGCTTTTTCTAAGGCTCCTGAAGCAAATTATGACCATGAAACCCATCAGGGGAATATTTATATTGCTTATAATTTTGGTACCCATATGATGGATATTCGTGTTGATCGATTTACTGGGAGGGTAGAGGTACTAAGACATATTGCTTCCCATGATGTAGGAAAGGTTATAAATCCTTTAGGGGTTGAAGGTCAAGTAGAAGGTGGTTCACTTATGGGTTTTGGTTTAGCCCATATGGAAAAAATTATCTATCAAGAAGGCCATATTATTAATGCAAATTTAGCCGATTATGCTGTGCCAACAGTTAAAGATAGGATCCCTACGGAAACAATTTTAGTAGAAGATTATAACCCTACAGGGCCGTTTGGCGCTAAGGGGGTGGGCGAACCTCCAGTAGCAGGTACTGCAGCCGTTTTTGCCAATGCGGTTGCAGATGCTACCAGAATACGTTTTAGGTCATTACCTATAACTCGTGAAGACATATTAAAGAGGATTACTGCAATTAAAAAATAGAAAAACTAATATCAGGAAAGGAAGATAATCTTATGGCAGATATTCTTATAAAGAATGGATTAGTTTTAACTTTTGAGAAAGATACCCTTTCAGGAGAGATTATTGAAAAGGGTGCAGTAGCAATTAAAGGGAATAATATTCTTGAAGTAGGAAAAAGTTCAGATCTTGAGGCAAAATATAAAGATATGGATAAAATTATTGATGCCTCAGGTAAAATTGTAATGCCTGGTTTTATTATTATTCATACTCATATGCCTTATGTTTTAGGACATAATATGCCGGTTGATGTTACTCAACTAAGAAGTTTTTGGGATATGCTACAAAAAATGGGTTGGGAATGGCTTGAGGATCTCATTACAGAAGAAGGCGTATATGCAGCTACCAAATATGCAAGTATGAAAATGTTAAAAACTGGTACTACTACTGTATGTGAATTAGTTGAAGCTCCCAATGCCTTACCCGGACCTCTTAAAGCTAGTGCAAAAGCAATAGAAGAAGTGGGAATACGTGCCCAAGTAGGATATGAGATAACTGAAAGAATTCCTGGTATATCGATTTTAGAAAAACTCGATCGAGGAATGGCTGAAAAAGGCTTTCAAGAAAATCTTAATTTTCTGACTAAATATCCTGCTAATAAGGACAATCGGATTCAGGGGAGATTAGGCGTACATACTGCCTATACTAATTCAATTGAAACTTTAAAAAAAGCACGAAAGATTGCCGATGAATATAATTGTGGAATCCAGATTCATATTGCTGAAATACCTCGTGCTTTCTTGATAGAAAAATACGGAAAATCAGCTCCCATGCTTCTTGAAGAAGTAGGATTATTGGGACCAGATATAGTGGCTGCCCATTGTATTGATTTATCAGATGAAGATTTAGAAATTTTGGCTCGTAATAAAGTAAATATTGCTCATACTCCGATGACCAATTCCTTAGGAGGAAATGGTGTAGCCAGAGTTCCAGAAATGATAGATAAAGGAATTAATGTAAGTTTGGGTCATGACTGCTTTTTTACTTTAGATGCTTCAGAATATATAAGATATGCTTATCTTGTACATAAAGCTTATAGGGCTAATCCAGCTCTTATTCCTCCTTTCCAAGCCCTTGATTTTGTTTTGAGTAATGCTGCTAGTGCCCTTGGTTTGGGGAGTAAAATAGGCAGTCTATCTCCTGGCAAAAAGGCAGATATTATCATTATTAACCCTGATATACCGACACCGATTATTCCTTCTTCGGTAATTTCATATTTTACTATGACTTTTCAAGGTAAAGATGTTGAAAGTGTTTTAGTGGATGGGAAATTAGTAGTAGAAAATAGAGAAATAAAAACTGTAAATGGAGAAGAAGTAAGAAAAGATTGCATAAAACAAGCAAAAATTCTTTGGAAGAAGAATGGAGTTAGTATAAAAAAAATAGATTAAGAGAGAAATAAATAAGGGGTGAAGATATGGAAATTAATCTTTCCACAAAATTTTGTGGATTAACTTTTAAAAATCCCATTATTATATCTGCTGGAATACACGGGCGGGATGGAGAGACGATGAAAAAAATATCACACTCTGGTGTTACTGCAATATGTACCAAAACAATCGTATCTCAACCAGCAAAAGATGTGTTACCGTGTTTTATTTCAGTTCGAGCTGGTATGCTGAATTCAGTTTTTGGTTCAGATAGGCCTTCAGAATATTGGTTTTCTGAAGGAATTAGAAAGGCTAAAGAAGGGGAAGCTTTAGTAATTGCAAATCTTGCCGGATTTAATCCTGAAGAGTCAGCAGAACTTGCCCTCAAAGCTGAAAAAGCGGGAGCGGATATTATTGAAATTCCTACCCACTGTCCCCATATGGGGGAGATATTAAATGCTATGTTCCCCGATATAAATTTTCCAGAACCCGCATTAACTGATTTCGAACCAATGAAAAAAACTGTTCGTCTTATAAAAAATGTGGTGAAAGTTCCAGTAGTAGTTAAATTATCGGGGACTTTTTCTCATATTGCCAAGGAATGGGCTTTAGAAGTTGAAAAATCCGGTGCAGATGGTATTTCTTGTTCTGACGCTCTTGGTCCTGCTCTTTCTATAGATATACGTACTGGACAGCCCAAATTAGGTGGTCCTCGAGGTGTAGGCGGGCTTACTGGCTCAGCAATTATGCCAATAACTTTGCGTATGGTTTTGGATATTGCCTTATCAACCAATTTACCCATTATTGGAGTGGGAGGAGTAAGCACTGCTTCTGATGTAATAGAATATATTATGGCGGGTGCTACTTTAGTAGGAGTATGTACCGCAGGACATTTAAAAGGAGATCAACAATATTCAAAGATTATTAAAGATCTTGAAAAACTTCTTAGTGATTTAGGCGTTTCCTCTCTAGAAGAAGTAAGAGGATTGACCTTAAAAAGAATCAAAGAAAGAAAAGAGAAAGGCCTTGTTGCTGTAACTGAGAAAATCATACCTAAAATAGATGAAAATCTTTGTAATTCTTGTGGCAGGTGTGAACAGGTATGTGCTTATGGTGCAGCAAAGGTTAATGACAAATTATATATAGATAGTAGTCGTTGTATTGGTTGTGGGCTCTGTGTTAGTGTATGCCCAACTAAAGCGATAAAGCAGAAATATTACCAGTAAAATATAGTCATCGAGAAGATTAAATTTAAAAAGTTTTAGTCAAATTGTCGGAGGTAGAAAGAGATTAATAAGTTAAATAAGATTTTTAAAGCTAAATCTATTGCTGTAGTAGGAGCGTCTACTAGTCCTGAAAAAACTGGTCATATCATTATGAAGAATATTATTGAAGGAGGGTTTAAAGGACAGATTTACCCGATTAACCCCAAGAGTTCTGAAATATTAGGACTGCATTGTTATCATTCTTTGCTTGAAATTCCGGTTAGTGAGATTAATTTAGTAATTATTGTAGTACCAGCAAGATTTGTTGCAAAAATTTTAGAAGAAGCAGCTCAAAAACGAGTTTCAGGAGCAGTTATTATCTCTGGAGGTTTTCGTGAAGCAGGAAATAACGATCTTGAATTATCTGTTATAGAGACTGCAAAGAAATACGGAATTAGATTTATTGGACCCAATTGTCAAGGAGTAACCTATACTTCTAATCATCTATGTGCAGCCTGGCCCTTGATGAAGTCTAAAGGCAATATGACAATAATTTCCCAAAGTGGAACAGTAGGAGCTGCCTTTGCTGGTTGGGCAGAAGAGGATAATTTGGGGTTATCATCCTTTATAAGTTTGGGCAATAAAAGTGATATTGATGAGATAGGATTAATAAAATATTTTTCCTTAGATAATTCAACTAATGTTATAGGGATATATCTCGAAGGGGTTAAAAATGGCCAAACTTTTATGAAGGTCAGCAGGAATGTTGTGTGTAAAAAGCCTATAGTAGTAATAAGACCGGGGCGCACTAAAAAGGGTAGTATAGCTGCACAATCTCATACCAAGTCCATTGCTGGCGATTATAAAATTTTTGATGCAGCTTGTAAGCAAGTAGGTATTATCAAGGCAGATACGGTTTATGAATTATATGATTTCAGTAAAATTTTATCGTTATGTAAAGTTCCTAAAGGGAATCGTTGCCTGATAATAACTAGCTCGGGAGGTAGTGGAATATTGGCTACAGATATTGCCGAAGGAAATGGTGTTGATATTGTAAACTTAAAAGAAGAAACTAAAACAGCTTTATCTGATATACTCCCTCCATACTGTATAATCGGAAATCCTTTGGATCTTACCGGTGATACTAATGCAGAACGTTATTATGAAGTTGTAAAAAGGCTTAAAACCATCGATTATATAGATGTAATACTGCTTATATTTGGAGATCCCATTTCAAATACAGCAGATTTTGCAAAAAGAATGAAGAATGAAATTTCCCAAGAAATTGTTGCGTGTTATATAGGCGGAGGAGATATTCAAGATAAAGAAGTACTTAACTTGCATGAAGCAGGCATACCTGTTTTTCCTACCCCTGAAAGGGCAATGAGGGCAATTTCTGCGTTAATTAAATATAAAAATATTCTTCAAAAATATAATTAAAATTGGAGGCAAAAAAGTGAATATTGTAGCTTCAAATAGGATAAATGAGAAAGTTTTACTTATGGGAAACGAAGCAATTGCAAGGGGGGCTATTGAAGCAGGTGTAGAAATGGTTGCTGCTTATCCAGGAACCCCTTCCTCGGAAGTAGGGGAAACTTTAGCCGAGATTGCAAAAAATTTTGATTATTATGTAGAATGGAGCATTAATGAAAAGGTTGCTTTTGATGTTGCAGCCGGAGCATCCTTAATTGGTACTCGTTCATTAGTAGTTATGAAGGGTGCAGGTCTCAATGTGGCAATGGATAATTTTATGACTTTACCTTGTACAGGGGTAAAGGGCGGTATGGTAATAGTAGTTGCCGATGATCCTGGTGCTCATTATTCATCTAATGAGCAAGATAGTAGATTTGCCGCACTATATGCTGAAATTCCTTGTTTAGAGCCTGCTAATCAGCAGGAAGCTAAAGAAATGACTATAGAGGCGTTCGAACTTTCTGAGGCCTTAGAACTTCCCGTATTTTTACGGCCAGTAACCAGATTAGCTCATGCTAGTGGCGATGTTGTTCTCGGAGAGATAAAAAAACCAGAAAAAAAATTTGGGTTTAACAAACATTGGAAAATACCATATAGGTGGAATGTATATGGACCACCGGGTCTGGTAAGCAAACATAAATGGCAGCTTTTGCAAATGGAAAAGGCCAAACAGATAGTAGAGAAATCAAAATTTAATACAATTAGTCTCCCCAAAGATGTAAATATAGGTATCATCGCTTCAGGATTAGGAGCTTCTTATGCAGCAGAAGCTGTAGATGAATTAGGATTAAAAGGGAAATTAGCTTTTTTAAAATTAGGATTTGCAAATCCTCTACCAGAGGGGAAATTAAGAGAATTTTTAAAAGGTTTGAAAAAACTTATTGTAATAGAAGAGGGCGATCCTGTAATAGAAAGGCAAGTACATTCTTTTGCTCAAGAAAATTTTCCTGGGATTAAAATTTTTGGAAAAGAAAGAAAACAAATTTTAAACCCTTATGGAGAACTAAATGTTGATTTTGTAGTAAAAGGGGTAAGCAAAGCGATAGGATTGCCGATTAAGCAAAACCAGGAAAGGATTAATATAAAAAAAGAAATTCAAAAAAAGATATCTCCCCGGTCATCTACTTTATGTGCAGGATGTCCGCATCTTGGAACTTATTGGGCTACAAAGAAAGCACTTCAAGGTTTAAAAGGTGTACATATTGTTAATGGGGATATTGGGTGTTATGAACAGGGTGGGTATGGAGTTTTTTCTCATAAGATAAATCCTACTGAAGATAATTCTAAAGCTTATCCCATCTCTTCTCCTTATGAAATATTGGATACTATATATGTTATGGGAAGTGGAATTGGAATGGCAATTGGTCAATCACAGGCAGGGTATAAAGATGGAAAAATCTTGGCAGTTGCCGGAGACTCAACATTTTTTCATGCTACGCTCCCTTCGGTAGTGAATGCTGTTTATACAAAGGCGGATATTACATTTTTAGTATTAGATAATTCTTGGACTTGTATGACTGGCCATCAATTAAGCCCAACTACCGGTATGAACACAATGGGGGGAAAAATAGAGGCTTTGAATATTCTAAAAATTGCAGAGGCAATGGGAGTAAGCTTTATTAAAGTGGTAGATCCCTATAAGATAAAAGAATCTACTCAAGCAATTCGAGAAGCACTTGATTTTAAAGGGCCCTCTTTAGTGATTCTGCAGCGTGAGTGTGCACTACAGGTTCAAAGAAGAAAGAAACTTAAAAATCCAAAGACCTTTATAGATAAAGATAAATGTAGTGGTTGCAAACAATGTTTGAGTCTTGGCTGCCCAGCAGTGACTTTTGACGGTGAAAACAAAGTTGCCGGTATTGATACTTTATTATGTGTAGATTGTGGATTATGCATTCAAATATGTCCATTTGGTGCAATAAGTTTAAAGGAGGAATAAATTATGTTTAACTTAATTATTACAGGAGTTGGTGGCCAAGGAAGTATTTTAGCATCTCATATATTTGCAGATGCAGCCATTCGTGATTCTGTAGCCAATGGAGATAATGATATAAAAGTTAGATTAGGTGAAACCTTTGGGGCATCTATGAGAGGGGGATCTGTGGCTTCACACATTAAGATTGGTTTAGATGTTTACAGTCCTCTTGTGCCTGAAAATAAGGCAGATATTATATTAGGATTAGAACCTTTAGAAACATTAAGAATAGGTCTAACTTATATTGCACCAAGTGGTATAATAATAATGAATACCAGGAAATATGAATCTGTTGATGTTAAGACTGGTCAAGCAAAATATCCTTCCATTTTAGATATAATTGATTCTTTTAAAAAGTTAAAGGCAAATATTATTACTTTAGATGCTACTGGGATTGCTATTGAAGCTGGAACAGCAAAGGCTATGAATGTAGTTATGCTTGGAGCTTTGGCAGCTTGCAAAAAAAATCCTGTTCCATATAAAATTTTAAAAAAAGCTATTCAAGATAGAGTTCCACCAAAGACTGTTGAGATTAATTTTAATGCTTTTGAAGCAGGTTTTAGTAAAGTAGCAGATGAGATGTTTAAGGAGGTGATATTATGAACTCTATCCTTAAGTTAGCTATGAGGGAAAAGCGAAATCTTACGGAGGCAGAATCATATAGTTTGCTTTCAGAGTATGGAATCCCCGTTCCTAAGTATTTGGTAGCTTATTCCGAAAAAGAAGCCATAGAGGCTGGAGAAAAATTAGGTTTTCCTTTAGTAATGAAGATCATTTCACCTGACATTATTCATAAGTCGAATTTAGGTGGAGTTGCGATGAACATTATTAATTCTCTACAAATTAAAAAAGCGTATAAGAATATTATTAGTCAAGTTAGGGAGAAAAGACCTGATGCGAAAATTGATGGAATACTTCTGTATAAGCAAGCACCGAAAGGGATAGAAGTTATTGTGGGTATGATTAGAGACCCGCAGTTTGGTCCAACAGTTATGTTTGGTTTAGGTGGTATTTTTGTAGAAATTTTAAAGGATGTTTCGTTTAGGGTTTGTCCGGTTGATAGGAATGATATTGATGAGATGCTTACTGAAACAGAAGGAATAAAGATGTTACAAGGTTACCGTGGACAACCAAGGCGTGATGTAAATGAAATTATTAACATTATTATGAGAGTTTCAAAGTTAGCTTTGGATTATTCAGTAATAACGGAGATTGATTTGAATCCGATAATAGTTTATGAAAAATGCGCGATAATAGTTGATGCCAAAGTATTCCTTAATAAAAAATAATAAGCTAATTTGACAGTTAAATAAAATAGATTAGCAAATTTGGAGGAATTAATATGTTTAAGAGTAAATCATTTATAATCACTAAGCCTGGTAAATTTGTTTTCAAAGATTTAGACTTTCCAACTATCGGGACCGAAGAAGTACTTATTAAGGTTAAAGCTTGTGGAATTTGCACTACAGATAGACGCATCTATAATGGGGATGTTAATGTTCCATTCCCGGTAATAGGTGGTCATGAAGTTTCTGGAGAGGTAATTGATGTCGGGAATAAAATTAAAGATATTGAAGTTGGAACAAAAGTTGCCGTTGATACTATTAATCGATGTGGACATTGTTATTATTGTATTAGTGGCTTAGATAATCTTTGTATTAATTCAAGAGGAACCAGAAAAATCGACAATGTTTATCTCATTGCGGGTGGTTTTTCCGAATACCTTATTGCCCAAAGAAAACAAGTTTTTCCCATTTCTAAAGATATTAATTTTAATGAAGCTGCATTATCAGAACCACTTTCTTGTTGCATCAACAGCATTAAAAAAGCTTCTCTCTCAATGGGTGATACTGTTCTTATAGTAGGTGCGGGAACAATGGGTATCTTGCATGCTTTAATAGCTCAATTAAAAGGGGTAAAAGTATTGATTAGCGATCCTAACATTAAGAGAAGATCTTTTGCTGAAAAATTAGGATTGTTTAGTATTGATGCAAAAGATGCTTTTAATCTATCGAAAGAAGCTAACAAGGGAATAGGAGTCGATGCTGTATTTATTACTGCACCTATCCTGTCTGCTGCTGATAAAGCATTTGAGTGTATAAGAAAGAAAGGAACAATAGTTCTTTATACTTCTTTGTATCCCAGTGAAAATATTAGGATAGATTGGAATAAGCTTCATTATAACGAAGTTATTATAACTGGTACAGAAGGACGTACTATAGAAGATTTTAGAGAGGCTACCAACCTTATATCTAATTCTTTAATAGATATAAAATCTTTAATAACAAAGACTATCAAGTTAGAAGAAATTTCAGAAGAACTATCCTTAATTCCTGAAGGCCAAAATCAACGCGTTGTTGTAACATTTTAACATTAAAAAGGAGAAGAGTAATGGAAATATTTACAATGAAAAGGATGTATAGAATTTTCAAAGAAGATAGGAAAAGCTTAATTGTTGCCATAGATCATGGTAGTGTAATGAATGTATTACCGGATTTAATTGATACAGAGAAAGTTTTAAAAAGTATTGTTGCTAATGGAGCAGATGCATTTCTTACTACTTTTGGGATTGTGAAAAACTTTTGGAATGTCCTGAAGGATAAAGGTATAATTCTTAGAATAGATGGTGGAGTCTCGTTTATCAGAAATGGGGACAAATCTTATACTCAATTATTTAGTGTAGAAGATGCTTTGACACTTGGTGCAGATGCAGTTGCTTGTATGGGACTTCCTGGTACAAATGATGAAAGTCGTACCTTAGGTTATCTTTCTAAAATTGTAGGAGAGGCTCATAGGTGGCAAGTTCCCGTATTGGCTGAAATGATTCCAGGGGGATTTATAAAAAAAGAACTCCATACGCCTGAAAATATAGCAATGTCTGCTCGAATTGGAGTTGAGCTTGGTGCAGATATTATTAAAACAGAATATACAAAAGATACAGATAGTTTTAAGAATATGGTAAAGAGTGTTTTTAAGCCTATAGTTGTGTTAGGCGGAACAAAATCAGATGATCCTGTCGATCTTCTAAAAATGGTAAAAGAAGCCATCGATTTAGGAGCAGCTGGTGTAGCAATTGGTAGAAATATTTGGGGTTACTCAAAACCAGGGAAGATTACCGCTGCTTTAAGCAATATTATTCATAATGAAGTATCAGTCGAAGAAGCAATAAAAATTATGAATTCTTAACTATTAAAAAATATTATTTATAAAAAACATTAATAATAAAGAGGATATTATAAATTGTCATCAGAATTGTTTATGGCTATAGATATAGGGACAACTAATATAAAAATAGCTGTTTTTACAAAAAAAGGCGAACTCCAAGCCATTTCACAGGAAAGGTGCAAAGGAAGAATGGTTGATTGCTATCATGGAATTGATCCTTTTATTTGGTGGGAGATAACTAAGAAAGCTATTTTTAAAATACCGATTAATTTAAAAAAGAAAATTACTGCTTTAAGCATAACTGGTCAAGGTCCTACAATTATTCCAATTTATAAAGAAAGGCAAATTGCTCACAAGGCAATTACCTGGCTTAATACTTGTGGCAAAGAGCATCTTAAACCGATTTTAGAAATGGGCATTGATGGACAGAGTGCAGCAGTAATTTCAAAATTGATATGGTTAAAAGATAAAATTAAAAAACCTGTTTATCTCTTGCAGCCTTGGGATTATATATGTATGAATTTAACGGGAAGAATTGTTAATATGTCTTTTAATACACCCGGTTTTCGGCCTTGTTGGTACAATGATGCAATTATGGCAAGTGTTGGATTGGAAAATTATTTTTTATTGCCAGAATTTATTTCTACTGGTATAAAAATAGCTGATGTTCTTCCAGATATTGCTATTGATTTGGATTTTCCCTCAAATTTAGTTGTTGTGGCAGGAGCTGCTGATTTTGCAGCAGCCTTAGTTGGCACAGGGACTATTGAAGATGGTTATTTATGTGATAGAGGTGGTACTTCTCAGGGAATAAATCTTTGCACAAATAAAGATATAAATTGTGATGGACTTATGAAAACACCGTTTTTTATCCCTGGACTTTGGAAGGTAAGCGGAATAATGAGTACGACTGGAAAAGCTATTGATTGGTTTTGCTCTCTTATAAATGGTAGCGATAATTTTACCTATCCTGCTTTAGAAAAATTAGAGAAAATAAAACGGCCTACAAATCTTATTTTTTTACCTTATTTAAATGGAGAAAGAAGTCCTCATTGGGATGCAAATGCACGCGGAGTATTTTTTGGATTAAATCTAAATACGAATCAATATGATTGTTTGATATCTATAATGGAAGGGGTTGCTTTTGGAATAGCTGAAATAGTAAATAAAATGAAGGGCAATGGTGGTGAAATAAAAAAAATAAGAGCTACAGGGGGGCAAACTTTAAATCCAATTTGGAATCAGATAAAAGCCGATGTTCTTGGTGAAAAAATTGAAATACCTTATGTGAATGAATCGGAGCTTTTAGGGACAGTTATATTTGCAATGTCATATGTTTATGGAAAAGATATTTTAGAAATAAGCAAAGAAATTGTAAAGATAAATAAAATCTTTTATCCGGATTATAAAAAACATTGTAGATATGCTAAATTACTTAAAGTATATCAGGAACTATACCAGAGGAATAAAGATCTTTTTTTGGATATAGTCGATAATTAAAATATGCATAAATAAAAATTACTAGAGATTGTTTACTCCAATTTTAATTAAAATTGAGAAAAAAAGGGGGGGTGATAGAGTAAGCTTAGTTAATAGACGTTTTGTAGGTTAGAAGGTAAACTAAATGTATGTTTTATGAAAATCTGATAATATTTTAAAGATTATTAAGAGGAGGTATAATTTAATGAAAAAAAGTATAAGATTATTTTTAATAAGAGTAATAGTAATGTCTCTTTTTCTTTCTTTGCTAATTTTTATGAGCAGTGCACAAGCAGAAAGTCAATTTAAAGTGGCTGTATTTGTCCCCGGGGTTACTGCTGGTAGCCCTTTATATGAGCAAATGGTTGAAGGGGCTACAAAAGCAGTAGAAGAATATAGTAATGCAAGTTTAAAAGTGGTTGAAGGCGGTTTTAATCAAGCAGAATGGCCTGAAAAAGTGACTTCTTTAGCGGCAACAGGAGAATACAATCTAATTGTTACTTCTAATCCTTCTCTGCCCTTTATTTGTGCTGATGTAGCTAAAAATTTTTCAGGACAAAAATTCCTTTGTGTTGATGGTATTCTTTCAGGAAACCCGCAAATTCACTCACTGCTTTACAATCAAGTTGAACAGGGATATATTGTTGGTTACCTCGGAGGTTTAATTACAAAGAGCACTATGTCGGGGGCTACCCCAGAGCTTAAGGCAGGGATGATTGTAGGTCAACAATATCCGGCTATGGATAAGATGATTAAACCCGGTTTTGAAAAAGGGCTCAAAGCGGTTGATCCAAATATTACTCTTGATTATAGAGTAGTTGGTAATTGGTATGATGCTAACAAAGCCGCGGCCCTTGCTAATAGTATGATGGATGCAGGTGTGGATGTTATTGCCGCTGTTGCTGGTGGGGCTAATCAAGGAACCATTAGTGCCGCAAAGGAACGAGGTAGATATGTAGTTTATTTTGATAGTAATGAGTATAAATTGGCTCCTGGTACAATCATAGGTTGTGGCGTGCTTAATCAAAAAAGGGCTGTATATGAGCGGGTAAAGTTGGCAATAGAAGGAAAATTAATTTTTGGAATTGCAGAAATAGTCGGTTTTAAGGATGGGTATATTGATTTTGCAGATAAGGATCCAGATTATATAAACAATATACCAGAAGATATTAGGAAAGAAATGAATATAGTTATTAAAAAAATGAGAAGCGGCGAACTCTCATTTGAAGTACCCGAACTATAAGGTTATGTGAATTATGGATTATAATTTTAGGATAAGAGGAGAAGAAATTCTTCTCCTCTTATCCTAAAATGTAACTTATATAAATGTAAAAATGATTAATTTGAATTTTTCTGAAATAAATTTAGCAGGAATAGGATGTAAAATCTATGATACCGTATGTTCAGATGAAGGGAATTAGTAAAATTTATCCCGAAAACAATGTATTAGCTAATGATAAAGTGGATTTTGAGGTTGGGGAAAAAGAAATTCATGCTTTGGTTGGTGAAAATGGGGCTGGAAAAACCACTCTTATGAAAATTCTTTATGGGATAGAGCAACCTGATAAAGGTAAGATCTATATTGATGGTAAAGAGGAGAAAATTAAAAGCCCTTTAGATGCGAACCATTTAGCTATTGGTATGGTACATCAGCACTTTAAGCTTATTCCTGAATTTACTATTGCACAGAATGTTGTATTGGGTATAGAACCATTAAAACGTATGATTTTTTTTGATGATAAAAAAGCTATTCAAAGAGTGAAGGAAGTTAATAAAGAATTTGGATTTAATATTGATCCAAGCCTAAAAGTTTCTCAACTATCCGTTGGACAGATGCAAATGGTCGAGATTATTAAAATTCTTTATCGGAAAGCTGATCTTTTAATACTTGATGAACCTACCTCTCTTTTAACAGAGCAACAAATTAAGAAATTATTTACTATATTAAGGAAGCTTGTTTCGATAGGCAAAACAATTGTTATTATTACTCATAAAATTAATGAGGTAAAGGAAATATCGGATCGTGTAACAATTTTACGGAAAGGTAAATTGGTTGCGGTTAGAAAAACTTCCGAAGTAAGTAAAAAGGAATTATCCCAGCTAATGGTAGGTAAAAGTGTTATATTTAATTTTACACGAGATGAATCTAAAAAAGGTAAGGTTGTTGTTGAATTTAAAGATGTTACCCTTAAACGAAAAGGTCAAGAGTGCCTTCTTCTTGATAAGGTAAATTTTTCTATACATTCTGGTGAGATAGTCGGTGTGGCGGGAATTGCTGGGAATGGATGTTCTGAACTTGAAGATGTTGCTTGCGGTTTATGTAAAGTTACAAAAGGTGCTATTTTGCATCATGGCGAAGATGTTAGTAAGTTTAGTGTGTTAGAACTTAGAAAACGAGGTTTTGCTTATGTTCCTGCAGATCGACTTTGTCGAGGATCAAGCCTCCAGGCTAAAGTTGCAGAAAATTTTATTATCTCAAATCATCATTATTTTTTAAAAAAAGGCATTTTTAATCAAAATAAAGTTCGAGACTTTGCAAATAAATTTATACGATACTATTCTATTGAAGGGGATTCTGATACTTCTATTGGTATGCTTTCAGGTGGTAATATTCAGAAAGTTATCTTAGCACGTGAGCTTTCTTCAAAAGCTAATTTTATTATTTTTTCTGAACCTACATGGGGTTTAGATGTTGCAAGTAGTGAGTTTGTTTATAATAAGATACTTGAGTTAAGGAAACAAGGTGTTGCAATCCTGTTAATTTCCTCAAATTTAGATGAGATATTTGCTTTAACTGATACTATTATAGTTATGTACAAAGGTAAGATCGTTGGATCATTTGTAAATTCTAAAGAAATTACTAAAGAAATAATCGGTGAATATATGTTAGGTATTAAAGATGATCTATTAGCTTGCCAAAAGGAGAAAGGGAAAAAATAGTAATGCATATTAAAAAAGTAAATGATTTTATTGTTAATATTAGTGGTCTAGCAATTACTATTGGAGCTTCATTCATTATAGCTATTATTTTAATTTTTATTTTAAGCAAAGAACCAGGGAGGACGATTTACTATTTTTTTATTGGCCCTTTTACTAATAGATATTATTTTGGAAATATGATAAATACAGCCATACCATTAATATTTACGGGTCTAGGAATTTCGCTTGCTTTTAAATCTTCAGTTTTTAATCTTGGTGGAGAAGGTCAAGTTTATTCAGGTGCACTTATAGCTACAATTGTATGTCTCGCTTTACCTAATACTAATGGATATTTTGGAGCTTTTTTAGCGTTAGTTTCAGCTATGCTTGTGGGAGCTCTACTTGCTGGATTATCAGGGCTATTTAAAATGAAATGGGATACCAATGAGCTTATTTCTTCTTTCCTTATTTCTAATGCAGTGATATTGATTGTAAATTATTTTATTACCGGTCCCCTTGATGATCCTAATAGTTATTTGCTTACTACTTCTACTATTCCTTCACAATATCACTTTCTTAAAATCTTTCCACCATCAAATTTGAATATTGGTATTATATTAGCAATTCTAACTATTTTTTTTATTTATTTTCTAATGTATCATTCCCATTGGGGTTACGAAATGAGAATGTGTGGACTTAACAGGGAGTTTTCCCGGTATGGCGGAATCAAAGTTTGTAATTACTTTATTTTGCCAATGTTTTTGAGTGGGGCATTACATGGTGTTGCTGGAGGGATTTCTATTTTAGGTACCTACCATATGTGTATTAAGGAATTTTCTTTTGGTATGGGTTGGAATGGGATTGCCGTTGCTTTAATTGCAAGAAATAATCCGATTGGAGTTTTACCAGCAGCAATCTTTTTTGCCTATCTAAATGCGGGAGCCAAAACCGCAATGCTTCATTCGGATGTTACTTTTGAGATTGCTGCTGTTGTCCAATCTGTAGTATTTTATTTGGTAACAGCTCGAGCAATATATGATATAATTCGCTACAAAATAGAGAGAGATAAAATGGTATGATGGAAAATAGAGATTTAATTAGATTAATCTATAATAGTGTGGGAATTATGACTCCGTTTTTACTTGCAGCAATAGGGGGTCTTTTTACTGAACTTGCTGGCATACTTAATATTGCTTTAGAGGGCCTAATCTTAATTGGTGCTTTTTTTAGTGTTATTTTTACTGCTCTTACTAATAGTCTATTTTATGGGATTTTTTTAGGAATTCTCGCATCTATGGTGGTTGCTTTTATTTTCGGAAGTGTAAGCTTATATCTTCGAGCTAACATTTTTATTACAGGCTTAGCCACAAATTTATTTGCTTCTGGTATTACTATCGTACTTGCTTTTCACTTTTTTGGGACTAAAGGAGTAATTAATTTTAAAAATATTCCTAAACTTCCAAAGTTTTCATATCCCTTTTTTCAAAAAATACCCTTTATTGGAGAAATTCTTGTTGGGCATAATATCTTAGTTTATCTGAGTTGGCTTATTGTATTTATTTCAATAATTTTAATTTACAAGACGCCATATGGATTTCGTTTAAGAGGTACTGGTATTAACCCTGAGGCAATTTCTTCATTAGGGCTTAATCCTAAAAAATATCAGTTATCAGCTATTCTTATTTCAGGTTTTACCTGTGGTCTTGCTGGGGCTTTTCTTACTCTTAATTTAGGGGCATTTGTTCCAAATGTTAGTTCAGGAAGAGGGTGGATTGCTTTAGTGGTAATTTATCTGGGAAATAGGAAACCTTTAGGGATAGTTATCGCTGCCTTTATATTTGGATTTGCAGAGAGTATATCTAATTATATGCAGGGAGCGATGGATGTACCAACAGATTTTGTCCTTGCCCTTCCATATTTAGTTACCGTTTTAGTAATGATATTTTATTCTATCTGGAAACATTATAAGACAGAGAGTTAAAAGACAATTTTCGTTGTTAAGTTTGCTAAATTATTTTTGTAACATAGACTTCTTAAATTGATAACAAATATAGTAGATTTACAAAAATTAAATTTATTTTTCAATTTTTTTAAAACTTCAATGTAAATTAAGCATATGTTCATAATAATAAAATATTTTAAAGTAAAGCAGAATGGTTAAAGGCGTTTTTTTCTGTATTAAAAATCTAATAAGCCAGGAGAGTTAAATAAATAGAAGAATATGGAAAGTTAGACTTGACACATCAGTTAATAAAGTATTAAAATATTGTTAACAATATATAAATATATTATTAACAATATACTTAAAATTATAAATGATGAAATGAGAATGAAAGATGAAAATTGACATTGGGACAAAAGTGAGGAAACTTAGAAAAAAATATAATATAACAATTCAAGAACTATGTAATAAGACTGAATTAAGCTATTCTTTTTTATCAAATCTTGAAAATAATAAACACTCTATAACAGTAACTAATTTAAGTAAAATTGCTAATTTTTTTAAGGTAGAATTAAGTTATTTTTTTATAGAGGATGATTTAATAAAGAAACCCTGCCTAACCAAAAAAGGTGAAAGAGAATATATTACAGATGACAATATAAAAATCCACCCTCTATCTTCTCAAAAATTTGGATTGTTTAAGGTATCTTTATGGGAAATCTTAAAAAATTCATCTTATAAACCCGAGGAGTATCACATCCATAAACCGGGAGAAGAATTAATTTATGTTATTAAGGGGAAAATTCAGGCAGATATAGAGGGAGATAGATATATTCTTGAAGAAGGGGATTCTCTGCATTTCAAATCAAACTTAAAACATAAGTACGAAGCAATAGATACACCTTCTAAATTAGTTATAGTTAAATGTGAAGATATAAAGAAAATTTAAAAATAAGAAATTATTTTTAAATTTTTCCTTTAATATTTAAGAAAAAAAAAGATAAGTAGGTGTTAAAAGTTAAATTTAAAAAAAGGAAGGCTTTTATTAAAAATGAAGATAGCTAAAAAAGCAATATGCTATATAAATCAATTTTATGCTGGAATGGGTGGAGAGGAAAAAGCAGATATTGGATTGAACATTTTTGAGGGGGCAAAGGGGCCAGGGATTGGTTTAGAAAAATTATGGGATGGAAAAATAGAAATAGTTAAAACTATTTCTTGCGGAGATAATTATATAAATAATGAGGAACATTTTAAAAAAGCATGGATAGAAATTAAAGAAATAATAGAAGAAATAAAGCCAGATGTCTTTATTGCTGGACCGGCATTTAATGCTGGGAGATATGGCGTAGCTTGTGCCAAACTTTGTGACTATGTTAGAAAAAATCTAAATATCCCCAGTGTAACCGCGATGTATTACGAAAACCCTGCAGTGTCAATATATGTAAAGGATAATTATATTATTGCCAGCCCGGAAACAGCATCAGGAATGAGAAAGGTATTACCTGTTCTTTCAGCTCTATCCTTAAAACTTGCCAATAGAGAAAAGATTGGTCCTGCCAGAACAGAAGGATATATTCCCACCGGCCATCGTTATAATGCTTATAATCAAACGATCGGGGCAACCAGGGTGGTAGATATGCTTTTAAAAAAGCTAAAAGGAGAAGATTATTTCACTGAGATTCCTTTAAGAAAATTTGAAAAGGTGAAAGCAGCTGCACCTTTAAAAGATAGGAAAAATGCTATAATCGCTCTAATTACTACAGGAGGGTTAGTCTCTAAAGGTAATCCTGATAAATTACGCCAGGCCTTTTCTGTTACTTATGCCAAATACAATATAGAAGGTCTTGTCTCTATCCCCGCAGGAGATTATGAATCTATTCACGGAGGATATGATACTACTTTAGTTAATGAAGATCCTAATCGATTAGTCCCCTTAGATGAATTGAGAATTTTAGAAAAGAAATATTATATTAAAGGTATTTATAAAAATTTCTTTACTACTTGTGGGATAGGAACAAAAATTACAGATAGTATTAATATAGGAAAAGGTATGGCTAAAGAATTATTAGAGAATGGCGTAAATGGGGTAATTTTAACTTCTACCTGAGGAACTTGTACTCGTTGCGGTGCAACGATTTCCAAAGAATTAGATAAAAGAAATATACCGAATAGCTTGATTACTGCCTTTACTTCTATTGCTTTTAATGTGGGGGCAAATCGAATTATTTTTGGAGGGAATTTTACTAATCCAGTGGGAGCACCTGATTTGCCATTAGATCGAGAGAAGAATTATAGGAGAAATTTATTGCTAAAAGCATTAGAGGCAATGAGTACTAAAATATGTGAACCTACTATTTATAATATTGAGGCAGATAAAGGAGGGGAAGTTAAATGAAATTAAAAAGACAGTACTACAATGTTAAAGATGTGGTATGGGAAAAAAAATCAACATTTAATGATGGAATACTAAAAATAAATAAAGAGGAATTAAAAAGATTATTTTTACCTTTAGGTAAAGGAGTTATAAAGGATATTAATTTTGAAATTGTAAAGCCAGGAGAAGATACCAGAATTATACATATTTTAGATACGATTCAGCCGATGTGGAAAGCTGAGGGTAAAGAGAAGCAATATCCCGGTTTTTTAGGAGCACCTATTACCTCTGGGAATGGAGTTACTAATTTACTTAAAGGATTTACAGTTATGGAATGTGCTCCCTTGCCCTGGGAGAGTACAAGTGCAAGTAGTGGTCTTTTGTATCCCCGGGAAGCCATTGTGGATATGGTGGGATCTATTGCTGGCATGAGTCCTTTTAGCGAGACCATAAATTTAGCAATTATTTTCGAATTAATTAAAGGGAAATCTTCTATTGAATATGATAAGAGCATACGTCAGTGTGGATTAAAGGTTGCGGAATATTTGGCATCTTTAACTAGTAAAGAAAATGCTGATGAGGAAGAAGAATTTTTTATCGATGAACTAAATCCTAATCTTCCCAATGTAGTGTTAGTATGGCAATGTCAAAGTCAAGGACCTTATGCGAGCACGTTTTTATATGGATTAAGTATTGATAATTTGGTGCCCACCCTTCTCCATCCTAATGAATTATTAGATGGATGTTTAGTTAGTGGAAATTATGCTTGGCCTGCCTTTAAGGTTCCTACTTATTTACATGTAAATCATCCTATATTGCTTGAATTATATAAAAGGCACGGTAAAACATTAAATTTTAGAGGGGTTATTCTTAGTAGAAGTCATAATCCTACTCAATGGCACAAAGAGCGATCGGCTAGCTTTTGTGTAAAACTTGCCCAATATTTAGGTGCCGAAGGTTTAGTTATAGCTTGGGAAGGAGGAGGGAATGCGGCTGTTGATGCCATGTTAACTATTCAAATGGCTGAGCAAAATAGCGTCAAAACTTCTACCATAACCTTTGAGTTTGGTGGTGAAGATGGTACAGCTAAAGACCTTTTAGTGGATTATGTTCCAGAAGCTGATGCAATTATAAGTGGGGGAAGCATAGAAAAGAAGATTACCATTCCCAAAGTGAATAGAGTAGTTGGCGGAGATTTTCTTAGATTAGATAAAGAATCAGGTGGTTATTTTCCTTCAGCAAAAGAAGAAATAACTTTTGATACTAATACACAAATTTATTGTGCTGGAAATCAAACCGGTCATAGCAGATTATGTGCTGAAGCTTATTAGTTTAGGAGGGAAAAGAAATATGAAAATATTAAAATATGATCCCTAAAAATGTACAGGATGCTTAAGCTGTCAATTAGCTTGTTCTTTTCAAAAGTTACAAGAGGAGATCCATCTTTATCTTTATAACGAGAAAGAATTTCTAAGAGGAATATTTTACTAAAAGTAAAGGAGACATTAAAAACAGAAGTAGCTGAAACTACTTTATTTAAAGTAAAAAAGTATTAAATGAGTTACATATATTTTATTATACGAAATTTATGACATTTAATATAAAACATAGTGGAGGAAATTTAAAATGAAGCCCATCTATCTCGATTATAATGCAACAACTCCTATAGATTCGGAAGTTATTGAGGTAATGAGGCCATACCTCGAAGAATATTTTGGTAATCCATCGAGTTTACACTGGTATGGGATTCAAAGCAAAAAAGCCATCGAAAAAGCTCGCAAGCAAGTAGCTAGTCTACTGAATTGTCAGCCAGATGAAGTGATATTTACCAGTGGAGGAACTGAATCAAATAACTATGCCATCAAGGGTTCAGCTTTTGCCAATCGTCATAAAGGCAATCATATTATTACTTCATCTATTGAACATCCAGCAGTAATTGAGGTATGCAAATACCTCGAGGCGAATGGATTTCGGGTAACTTACATACCCGTAGACGAGTTTGGGATGGTGGATGTGACAGAGATAGAGAAAGCCATAACATCAAAGACTATTTTGATTACAATCATGCACGCCAATAACGAGGTTGGGACCATTCAACCGATTCCAGAAATAGCCAAACTTGCCAGAAGTCATGGAATAATCGTGCACACAGACGCAGCTCAATCTGTTGGTAAAATTCCTACAATCATCAACAAATTGAATGTGGATCTCTTATCTTTTTCCGGACATAAGCTGCATGCTCCAAAGGGTGTTGGTGCTTTATATATTCGTCACGGAACCAATTTAGAAAAGTTAATCCATGGAGCCGATCACGAGCAAGACAAGAGAGCAGGGACAGAGAATGTATTGGAGATTGTGGGGTTAGGGAAGGCATGTGAAATTGCAAAGCGAGATCTTAAAAAGAATATTACTCATATGAGAATAATGCGGGACCTATTATACAACGGATTGAAGCAGAAATTGGGGGAGATAAAGATGAATAATCACTTGGAAAAGCGTCTGCCAAATACTCTGAGTGTAAGTTTTGCGAACATCGAAGCCAATACACTGCTATCCGAAATAGAAGGGGTTGCGGCTTCTGCCGGAGCTGCTTGTCATTCAGATTCTGTTGAAGTTTCTACAGTTTTGACTGCTATGAAGGTTCCACTTGAATATGCTATGGGGACAATTCGTTTTTCCACTGGTAAAATGACCACAGTAGATGAGATTAATGAAGCTGTTAAAATTGTGACCGAAGCAGTTCAACGTTTGAAACCTTCGGAAATAGAGTCCCCTTCTGTAGTAACAGATGTAAGGGACATAAAACTGACACATTTTACGCACGGTTTGGGATGTGCTTGTAAACTGCGACCAAAGGCACTTGAAAAGATATTAAAAAATTTACCTGTTCCAAAGGATAAAAATATCCTGGTGGGGACAGATACTTCAGATGATGCTGCTATTTATTATCTTAGTAATCATATGGCTATTGTTGAAACAGTTGATTTTTTCACTCCCATTGTGAATGATCCCTATCATTTTGGTGCTATTGCCGCTGCTAATTCATTTAGTGATATATATGCCATGGGTGGAAAGCCTCTATTTGCACTCAATATCGTTGGATTTCCATCTAACCGTCTATCTATGGAGATCTTACAGCATATTCTCGAAGGTGCACAGAACAAGGCGAATGAGGCTGGAGTTAGTATTATAGGCGGGCATACAGTGGATGATACCGAGCCCAAATATGGAATGGTGGTAACAGGTATAATTGATCCCGAACGGATACTTACTAATTGTAATGCGAAACCCGGCGATGCAATCATTCTTACAAAACCCATAGGTGTTGGAATTATCACAACAGCCATAAAAAGAGGGTTAACAGATGAAGAGACAACAAATCGGGTTATAACGATTATGAGTACACTCAACTGCCGGGCAGCAGAGGTAATTGAAGAATATCCAGTGAGTGCATGCACCGACGTCACAGGCTTTGGTTTGCTAGGGCACCTTAAGGAGATGTCTCAGTCAAGCAAGGTTAATGCTGTGATTTATCTTGAAAGTGTGCCATCAATCAAATATACTTGGGAGTTTATAACAGGGAACGTTGTTCCAGGTGGAACACTCAACAACATGGACTATGTAGCAGATATAGTGGAATGGGAAGAAGATATCTCAAGATCAGCCAGAATCATACTTTGTGATGCGCAGACTTCAGGTGGACTGCTAATTGCACTTCCATCCAAATACGCTGACGACCTCCTGCGGAAACTTCACAGCAACGGAGTAACCGGTGCTGCTTACATTGGCAGTTTTACTGAAAAGGGAAAAGGGAAAATAGCAGTTAAAAAAGTTTATAGATAGTTCATTATCGTTTAGTGGATTATGTTCCAGAAGCTGATGCAATTATAAGTGGTGGGAGCATAGAAAGAAAAATTACTTTACCTAAAGTAGATAGAGTAGTTGGTAGGGAAGTACTAAGATTAAATAAAGAATCAGGAGGTTATTCTCCTTAGCTAAGGAGAATATAACTTTTGATACTACTACTCAAATTTATTGTTCTGGTAATCAGTCAGGGCATAGTGGATTATTTGCAGAATCTTATTAAAGGAATTTAGCAAATTAACAAAAAAGGAGAAATGAAACAATATGAAGGTTTTGAAATATGATTCCAAAAAATGTACTGGATGCTTGAGTTGTGAACTGGCATGTTCTTTTCAAAGATTAAATTTATACAACCCAGAAAAAACAGCCTTAAAGATTAAACCATCTTATGGGATAGATAATCCTTCAGCAATTTACTGTCGACATTGTGTCAATCCTCCCTGTTTAAAAGCTTGTGAGTTCGGTGCCATGGAAATGGTTAACGGTGTTGTAGAAATTAACAAAGAAAAATGTACTTCTTGCGGTTTATGTGTAGAGAAGTGTCCATTTAATGCAATATTTTTTGAAGAAGGAAATGTGTATAAATGCGATCAATGCAAAGGAGAATTTAAATGTGCTCAAGTATGTACAACTGGGGCAATTACGGTGGTAGAAAGGAAGGAGGAGTAAATTAATGTACGAGTGCTATAATAAAAAACTATTGCGAGTTAATTTAACTACAGGTAACATTAAGGAAGAAATCATTGAGGATAAAATGATAAATGATTATATTGGTGGTATGGGATTTGGAGTGAAATTGTTAACTAAAGAAGTTAATCCACTTGTAGATCCTTTATCTGCTGACAATAAAATAATTATAAGTATTGGTCCTTTAACTGGAACTGCTGCCCCTCTATTTGCACAAACTTGCATAGTGACTAAATCACCTTTAACTAACGGTATAATTAATTGTTATGCCGGAGGGCATCTTGGTTATAAAATAAAGTCCAGTGGTTATGATTGTGTAGTAATTGAGGGTAAAGCACCAGAATTAGTTTACCTAATTGTAACTACCTCTGGGGTGAAAATAAAAGAGTGCAGTCAATTATCCCAACAAAATACGAATAGAGTAGAAAAGTTTATCAAGGAAAAAGAAAATATAGAAGATTTAAGCGTAATGTCTATCGGAGCCGGAGGCGAAAATTTAGTTAGGTTTGCCTCTATTATATCTGCAACAAGGGCCTTTGGCAGAGGAGGAACAGGAGCTATATTTGGTTCAAAAAATCTAAAAGCCATTGCTTTTTCAGGTGGTAAAGATATAAGAGTTAATAAACCTTCAGAGTTTAATGAAGTTGTAAACGAAGCGTATTCATGTTTTAAAGGAGCAGTTGCAAACGAATGGAATCTTTTAAGTATGTTTTCAAAATTTGGGACGGCTTCCGGTATGGGATTAATTAACGAAAAAAATGCTTTGGCAACTAAAAATCATCAATTGAGTAGTTTTGAAAAAGCTTCGGAAATTGATAGTTTTGCCTATATTAAGAAATATCCTTCTAGACAGGTAGCTTGTTTTGGTTGCCCAATCCACTGTGGGCAAGTACATGAATTTAAAAGTGGAAAATACAAAGGTATGATAACCAGAGGACCTGAATATGAAACAACTTATTCTTTTGGGTCCGATTGTTTAATTAGTGACCCAGAGATTATTGCTCGAGCTCATCAGATATGCGAAGAATATGGGATGGATACTCTTTCTGCAGGTTGTACAATGGCTTTTGCAATGGAATGTTACGAGAAAGGTATCTTAACTAAAAAAGATACTGAAGGAGTAGAACTTAATTTTGGTGATGGAGATGAGATGCTTAAAATTTTAGAAAAGGTTGGTAAAAGACAAGGAATAGGGGATTTATTAGCGGAAGGAACAAAAAGAGTGGCAAAGAAATTAGGGAGAGGGACAGAGTGCTTTGCAATGAATGTAAAAGGTTTAGAATTTGCTGCTTGGATGCCTCAAAGAATGCGAGGAATTGCCCTTACTTTTGCTACTTCAAATAGGGGAGCATGTCATAAAAGAGCACCAATAGGAGCTGAATTAATGGGGAAAATACCCATGGAGGAAATAAAAGGAAAAGCAGAAGTGGTTAAAGATATTCAAGATACTGTAAATGCAATTTTTACTTTAGTAAGTTGTAGATTTGCAGAATTTGAGCTGCCTAGAGAAATGTTTGTTAAATTATTAAATTCCGCATCAGGTATAAATTATAATTTAGAAGAATTTATAAAAGTTGGAGAAAAGTTGTGGAATTTGGAGCGCCTATTTAATATAGGAGTTGGTTTAACTAAAAAGGATGACCAATTGCCGTCTAGATGTTTTGACCCCTTACCGGTAAAAGGGGGAGAAGTTAGAATGAAAAAAAATGATTTTGACTATATGTTGAAGGAGTATTATAGAGTAAGAGGTTGGGATACAAATGGTATTCCAACAAAAGCAAAGTTAAGATTATTAGGAATAGATTGAAATGAAAATAAAGGTAAAATTTCTTGGGCCATTTTTTTATTGGACTGATTGTAAAGAGATTACTTTAAATATTCCCCAAAAAAGCACTATTAATGAGTTGTTAGTGATATTGGCTGCCAGATTGGGAGATACTTTTAACAAAAAAGTTACAAAAGAAGCCCTTAATAATAAGGCACTGCAGAGACTTATCTGTGTAAATAATTATTCAATATTTAACCTTAAAAAGTTAGAAACAGAATTAAAAGAAAATGATACTATTTCTTTCTTACCTCCTATGGCAGGAGGATAAAAAGGACGAAGGTATAGGAAGCTTCAAATAAGGAGAGTAATTGTAATGGATCATGCGGTAGTAAAAGGTGTAGGGCATATATTAGTACATTGCCCTTCTCTGGTGATTTATGGGCATGCTCTTCAAGAAGAGATGAAAGGAGGAGTTGATAAATCCTTAGATTTATTACTTCCTCATTTAAGAAAATATAATGAAGCAGTTAATTACTTGCCTAACCAAGTATATATTGGAAATTTAGGTCCAGAAGTTCTGGGAAACTATACTCAACCTTGGTGGGATAATAAAAATATTTTGCGGAATGCTAAAAGATTTGGACCTTACGGAGAAATTCTACCCCAAGATGAGTTTTTTGCCCTTATGAAAATTGTTGATGTATTTGATTTAGTGTGGTTAGAGAAATCTTTTACTGCCGAAATAATAAAAAAACTTGAAAAGCATCCTTTATTATCTGCATTTGATTTGCAAAAATTGGGAGAAGGTAAAGAGAAAGGGAAAATAGAAGAAGAGATAGGAAAAAATAAAGCTTTGGCGCTTATAGATATAGATGATAATTGTAATTTAATAGGATGTATATGTTGTGCACATAAAAGTGATATAAATCTTTCTGCTCAAGTTATTTTAGAGAATATTGCTTCTAAAGCTTCAGCTTCATTAGCTTTAAAATATGCCCTTAAAAATGTTGATTTTTATCCGGAAAAAATTGAGTATATTATTGAATGTTCTGAAGAAGCAGTTGGAGACGCTTTTCAAAGAGGGGGAGGTAATTTAGCAAAATCTATTGGTGAAGTAGTGAGATGTAATAATGCTACCGGGACTGACTTAAGAGCATTTTGTGCAGCACCTACTTATGGATTGCTTACTGCTGCAAGCCATGTAGTGGCTGGTACTTTTAAAAAAATAGCAGTAGTTGCCGGTGGTTCTGTGCCCAAATTAGGAATGAATTTTAAAAAACATTTAGAAAAAAATATGCCTATTTTAGAAGATACTATAGCTGCATTTGCAATTATAGTAGGTGAAGATGACGGAAAAAATCCTATAATAAGGAATGAAATTTGTGGGAGGCATGTTATAGCTAAAAAATCATCTCCTCAGGAAGTAATGGAAGCTTTGGTATCTGAACCACTAATGAGGGCAAACAAGAAGATAATTGATGTAGATAAATTTGCCGCTGAATTACATAATCCGGAAATTCTTATTCCTGCAGGAGCAGGAGATGTAGCTCGGTCTAATTATAGGATGATAGCAGCTCTTGCGGTAAGGAGAAATGAAATAAAAAGAGAAGAGATAAATAAATTTGTACAACAGAAAGGTATGATGGGATTTGTTCCTACTCAAGGACATATTCCTTCTGGGGTTCCATTTGTTGCCTTTGCCCGAAAGATGATATTAGAAAAAAAGATTAATAATACCTTAATTATAGGTAAAGGCAGTTTGTTTTTAGGAAGAATGACTAATTTATTTGACGGAGTCTCTCTATTATTAGAAAAAAATAATTCTCAAAAAGCTATAGATAAAAAATCTGAGAAAATCGAGCCAGGAAGAGGAATAAAAAAGAGTAAAAAAATAAGAATAGGTGTTTCTACTTTTGGGTATGAACATAATTTAGAAGAGTTAATCTCAGCATGTCAGGAGATTTCTAATTATGAAGATTGGATAGAACCGCTAATAATTGAAAGCGATAAAATTCCTCCGGGAGAGAATTTTAATTCATATTTAAATAGATTAATTGATAGTAGGGAAATAGACGGAGGGTTGGCTATGCATTATACTTTTACTAAAGGTATAGCCTCAGTAGGGAAAATAATTTCCCCTTATAATGGTAATACCTTATATCTTGCTACTACTACCGGTTATTCTGCTTCTCAACGGATAGAAGCCTTGATTAGAAATGTAATAGCCGGAATTGCAGTAGCAAAGACTGGGGGAATAATAGAGCCTAAAGTAGGACTTTTAAATTTAGAAGGAGCTGCAATAGCCAAAAGAGCTTTGCTTGAACTAATTGATAAAGGGTATTTTTTTAAATTGTCAGCTTCTTTACGAAAGAATCAAGGAGATCTTTTAAGGGGAAATGATTTATTATCGGGAGAATTTGACGTAGTTGTAACAGATAGCTTGACCGGGAATATTTTAGTAAAGATTTTATCAGCTTATACTACAGGAGGGAAAAAGGAAATATTAGGATATGGTTATGGTCCAGGAGTAGGTGAAGGAGTACAAAGAATTGTTAATATTATTTCACGTGCTTCAGGGAAGACAGTAATAACAAATGCTATTAAGTTTACAGCTGAAATGGTTAGAGGCGATTTAATCTATATATATAAAAAGGAGATTGAGAAAGCTTATAAATGCGGCTTAAAAGGGATTATTGAGAAATATTGTATTTCTACTTCTTCAAATACTACATCTAACAATTTGGAGAACAAATTACCAATAAAGAGAGTTTTAGACGAAGAGATAGAAGGAGTAGATATAATGGAGATTGAAAATGCTGTAGATTGTCTTTTAAAGAATTCTATTTATGCTGCTTCGGGTATGGGTTGTACAGGGGCAATAATTATGCTTAATAATAAAGATAAAGAAAAAGCTATAGATATTTTAAAAAAGGAAGGATTTTTAATTAGTTTTTAGAAATGTATATTTTTCTATTAAAATAATATAAAAGAATATTAAGATATTAAAAATCTGAATTAATTATTATTAAATTATAAATAGGGGGAAAGATAAAGATGTCTAATTTAACAGAAGTAGATAAAAATAATTTTGAAGAAGAGGTTAGAAAATCTTCTTTACCTGTTGTAGTGGATATTTGGAGTGATAAATGTGGAAAATGTAAAGAAATTGTGCCTTTTTTAGAGAAATTAGGAGAAGAATATAAAGGTAAATTAAAAATTGTCAAACTTAATCATTTAGGTAATAGGCGTTTTACTTTTCAGTTTAGATTTAAAGGTTTACCTACCTTTCTTTTTTTTAAAAATGGGGAAGAAGTGGGTAAATTAACCGATAATTTGGATAATTCTGTAGAGGAGATACAAGAAGAATTAAGAAAAAGTATAATTAATTTGCTTTCCTAATTATAAGTAAATTAAAATTATTAAAAGAAAGGAGAGATTATAAATGTTAAAAGGGAAAAAAGTTATTGCTTTAGGAGAAAGAGATGGAATTCCCGGAGAAGTCATTGCAGAGTGTGCAAAATCTGCAGGAGCAGAAATTATTTTTGCTTCCACTGAGTGCTTTGTCTGAACTTCTGCTGGGGCAATGGACCTTGAGTTACAAAAACGGATTAAAGAATTAGCGGATAAAAATAAACAAGAAAAGCCAATTATGATTATAGGAAGTGCTGATGCAGAAGGAGCAGGCATAGTTGCTGAGACCGTTAGTATAGGTGACCCAAGTTACGCAGGTCCATTGACTGGAGTCCAGTTGGGACTCCTTGTTTATCATATTGTTGAACCAGAAGTTAAGAGAGAGATTGATCCTCAATTATATAAAGAAAAAATAGCGATAATGGAAATGGTACTTGATGTAGAAAATATAATAAAAGAGATGGAAGAAATAAGAGCAAAAGGGAGCGGATAGGCTCTGGTGGGCCTTGCGGACTTCAAATCCGTGGGCGGTAATTAATGGTAATTGCCGCGGTGGGTTCGATTCCTACCCCTCCCGC
>LDZT01011477.1_pt1 | contig 53833 bp, 51 predicted proteins | sample 615521 | NCBI WGS metagenome assembly LDZT01 (sample SAMN03408292, study PRJNA278302) | terrestrial metagenome | isolation source: oil reservoir sample SB1 | place: USA: Alaska, North Slope, Schrader Bluff formation | collected 2011-09 | reverse complement strand
TTTTTTATTTATACTTTAGCTATAATACTTCTAAGTGATATGACTTCCAACTTTGGACTTCAGGTGAAAAATTGTCATCTAGCTTATCTTAATCTTTTTATGGTAAAACCATTTATTAAACGGTTGAGAATAAGTTAAGAAAATTGCAGGGATGTAAAGCTGTTATTTTTTTGAAACATCTATGCAATTTATTATAAAATAAACTTATGTATTTAAATATTATTATTATTATTTAGAATATATTTTATGAGCAAAAAATATTATGCACAAAATATTTTCCTATTTATAACTATTTTTACATTTATCCTAATAATTTCCAATAATAATTGCTTTGCGAATAATGGTTCGATTAATAATGATATAATACCTATTTCGGTAATGATTGGGAATTCTCCTGCTGAACAGGATGTTCAAAAAGGTTTGTCCAAAGCGAAAATAATTTACGAAATCGAAGTAGAATTTCCTTTTACAAGGTTGATGGCAGTATTTTTTAGTGATGTTGATACTATAGTGGGACCTGTCAGGAGCAGTCGTTATTATTTTTCCCGAATTTGTGCTGAATGGTCAGCAATCTTTGCTCATTGTGGTGGACAAAATTTAAAAAACCCAAATATAATAGATATAAATGAATTAAATAATCCTTCATCCTACTGGCGTGATAAGAATATTGGTGGATGGATCAACCTTTTTACTAATTTATCAAAATTAAAAAATAAAGCTAAACAAATAGATAGCAATAGAAATAAGCCAGCACAACATCCATTATTAAACTTCGGAAACTTAAAGTCAGACAAACTCAATCAGGTTTTTGTGATTTCCATTAAATATCATAAGGATTATATAGTTAGATATCAATATTCTCCAGAAGATAAATTATATTATAGATTTATCAACGACAAGCCACATATAGACAAGGAAACTAAGGAACAGATTAAAATAGCCAATATCCTCATCCAAACTACAGCAATAAATGAGATAATTGGAGATGAAGAGGGCAGAATGCGGGTAGAATTGATTGGAGAAGGATTGGGGAGGCTGTTTCGAGAAGGTCATTCTCAACCTGTTAAATGGGTAAAACAAACCAAAGATGACCAAACTTCATTCCTGGATAGCAAAGGTGATATAATCAATTATAAACCCGGTAATACCTGGATTCATATCTTGGCATATGATAGAGAAATCTGGTGCAAGTAAAAAATAGAGGTATCTAATATTTGAATAAAAATATTAAAAAATTAATTGAAAAAGCGACAGAGGCAAGAAATAATGCTTATGCACCTTATTCAGGTTTTAAGGTTGGTTCAGCTGTCCTTACTATTGATGGTAAAATATTTACTGGATGCAACATAGAAAATGCATCTTTTGGATTAAGCATATGTGCTGAAAGGGTCGCTCTTTTTAAGGCAATTTCTAAAGGCTATAGAATTTTTAATGCAATTGCAATAATTTGCAATACTGAAGAGCCATGCAAGCCTTGCGGAGCATGTCGTCAGGTAATGATAGAATTTTCGCCTGAAATGGATGTTATAATGTGCAATTTTCATGATGAGATTATCATAAAGAAGGCTAAGCAGTTAATACCTGATGCATTTGAAAATAAGAAAAGAAAATAAGAAGTTGATTATATATAGATAATAGTTATATCAAGGAGCCCTTTGCAAAATAATGAATCACTTGTTTAATGCAGATGGAATTATATTAAAAAACATAAAATTAAATGAATCCGATAAAATTGTCACTATTTTTACTAGACAATTTGGAAAAATAAGAGCAATTGCAAAAGGAGTAAGAAAGACAAAAAGCCAATTTGGTAGCAGTCTTGAAAATTTGACCCAGTTAAGATTTCTTGCTTTTAAAGGAAAAAGCTTAAATACTATAAGCCAAACTGAAATAGAATATTCCTTTTTCCCTAAATCAAAAGATTTAATGCGTTATGGGGCGGCTATTCAATGTGCTGAAATCATCGATAAAATAACAGAGGAAGAAGATCCTAATGAAATAGTATATAAATTATTTAGTGATACCCTGATGTTGCTAAGTGATGAAAAAAATATTGGTCTTTTATTCTCATCTTTTCAATGGAAATTATTTTCTTTAATGGGATATCAACCCGAGCTTAATAAATGTGCAGATTGTAATTGTCATATTGAAAATTCAAAAAATTATATTTTTGATATTGCGAAAGGTGGAATTATCTGTAATACCTGTCAAAATAAAAATGATTTTTATCAAATACGATTGTCTTCTTATTGTTTGAAATTATTAAAAAGGATTATTTATGCTGACTTGTCTATAATCCATAATAAAAAAGTTTCAAAAACAGCATTAAATGAATTAATTAAAATTACTACTAAATATATGTCTTATCATTTTGAGATTGAGAACCGTACAAAACAGTTCATGGATAAAATAAAAACACTAATTTAATGTTGAATAAGATTATAATTATATATAATGTTATTCAGAAAAAAATATTATTTTACATAATATCCCATACACTTACTTTTATCTTTTTTTGACATAACAAGGTGATTTTGTTATATTTAAAAAGATATTAAATCCCTCTCAAAATAATCGGATAGAATTTGGATAATGTCCATAAAAATTGAGAAGCAGAGAGGGATTTTGTTTATCTAGTATTAGAAAAAAGATAAAAGTGAAAGGATTAAAATTTGAATATTCAGGAAATGATTTTTCACTTAGAAAAATATTGGAGTAAAAATGGTTGCGTTATATTAACCCCTTATGATACCGAAGTAGGAGCAGGCACCATGAACCCTGCTACTTTTTTACGTGTTCTTGGTCCAGAACCATGGAAAACCGCCTATGTTGAACCTTCTAGAAGACCAGCCGACGGTCGATATGGAGAAAACCCCAATCGTGTGCAACAACATTTTCAGTTTCAGGTCATTATTAAACCTTCCCCAGAAAATATTCAGGATTTATATTTAAATAGCCTTAAAAAGATTGGAATAAATAGGAATGAGCATGATATAAGATTTATGGAGGGTGACTGGGAGGCTCCTACCTTAGGTGCATGGGGATTAGGATGGGAGGTTGTACTAGATGGTTTGGAAATAACACAGTTTACATATTTCCAGCAGGCAGGCGGTATTGACCTTGACCCTATACCAATCGAAATAACTTATGGAATAGAGAGACTTGCTATGGTAATTCAGCAAGAGGAAAATATATACGATTTACTATGGAGTGATAGTATTACTTACGGAGAAATACAACATCAAACAGAGGTTGAGCAATCCGAATACAATTTTGAGCAGGCAAATGTAAGAATGCTTTTTTCTTTATTTAAAGCTTTTGAAGAAGAGGCATTAAAGCTTATTTCAAAGAAGATGCCCATACCAGCATATGATTATACCTTGAAATGTTCCCATACATTTAACCTGTTAGAAGCTAGAGGGGCAATCAGTGTTACTGAACGAACCGGTTATATTACAAGAGTAAGAGAATTAGCAAAATTATGTGCAAAATTGTATATTGAAAAGAGAGAAAAAATAGGATATCCCTTATTAAAAGAGGTGCAATCATAGATGAATGAAGTTATTTTTGAAATTGGTACAGAGGAAATTCCATCTCCATATATAGACAAGGCATTATTAAATTTGAAACAAATTACCATAAATGAATTAAAAAGACTTAATATTAAACACGATTCTACTGAAACTTTTGGTACACCCAGAAGGTTAACAGTTTATATAAAAGACATCGGAACTCAGCAAAAAGATATCTTTAAGAAAGTAAAAGGGCCAGCAAAAAGCATCTCTTTTGATAGAGAAGGTAACCCTCTAAAACCAGTAATAAAATTTGCCAAAGCTAATAATTTAAAAATAGAGGAATTAACGATAGAGCAAACCAAGAAAGGCGAATATGTCTTTGCGAAAAATATAATAAAAGGAGAAAAAACAGAAAAACTATTACCAGAAATATGTCTAAGAATTATTTCAAATTTAAATTTCCCAAAATCAATGCGCTGGGGGAAAGGTTCTTTTCGTTTTATCAGACCAATTAGGTGGATAGTAGCTTTATATAATGAAAAAGTTATTAATTTTAATCTAGAAAAAATAAAATCTGGTAATAAATCATATGGACATAGACTTCTTTCTCCCAAACAGTTTAAAATAAAGTCAACTGGTGATTATTTCAGTAAAATGAAAGAATGTTTTGTGGTAATTAGTCCTGAAGAAAGAAAAGAAATAATAGAAAATCAAATTAAGGTAACTTTAAAAAGTATATCTGGTAAAGAATATATTGAACAAACACTGCTTGATGAAGTAAAAAATTTAGTAGAATTTCCACGAGTTTTGTTGGGAAATTTTGACAAAAGCTATTTAACATTACCCACTGATGTCTTAAAGTCAGTCATGATAAAACATCAAAAATATTTTCCGGTTTATACAAAGGACGATGGATTGTTGCCATTTTTCTTTGTTGTAATCAATGGCAATGAAGATAAATATAAAGATAGTATTATTCGCGGGAACGAAAGGGTACTAAAGGCTAGATTAGAAGATGCCCGATTTTTTTACTTAGAAGACCAAAAAGTTTCTGATAAAAAAGAGAAACCCCTTGATAATAACTTAAAAAAACTGAATGATGTTGTTTATCAGGAAAATATGGGATCCATGTATGATAAAGTTGAGAGAATCATAGCTTTATCACAAAAAATTGGGATGATAATGAACTTAGATTACAGCTTATTAAAGATTATTGAAAGGGCAGCTCTCTTATGCAAAGCAGATTTAGTAACCGAAATGGTCAAAGAATTTCCTGAATTACAAGGAATTATGGGAAAAGAATATGCATTATTACAAGGTGAAGACAAACAAGTTGCTGAGAGTATTCTTGAACACTATTTACCCAGGAGTTCTGATGATACATTGCCAAAAACAATTATTGGGAAAATCATTAGCATTTCTGACAAATTAGATAATATAACAGCATGTTTTCTCAATAATAATATTCCAGATGGATCTCAAGATCCATATGCCTTAAGAAGGCAATCATTAGGAATCATAAATATTATTTTATCTTCCAAAGACAGTATTGATATTCCTTTGTCTGATATAATCAAATTCAATATTAAAACATTTACTAAAAATAGCAAAATAAAGGATAATTTTGATCATGATGAAATGATCTATAAAATAAAAGACTTTATATTTCAACGTCTACGATACATGTTAATTGAGAAAGGCTATAGATATGATGTTATAGATTCTGTCTTGAAAAGAACCACTGATAGTATTAATGACACTTTACTCAGGATAAAGATTATACAAGATATTTATGAACTCCCTAAATTTAATAAAATAATAACTGCTGCTACAAGGACATACAATTTGTCAAAAAATAACAAAAACAATAATATAAATTGTGAATTTTTTACGGAAATTGAAGAAAAAAATCTCTACCAGCATTATATTGCAATTAATGATAAAATAAAGAAGGCAATTTCACTAAAGAAGTATGACAATGTATTTGATTGTTTAGAAAAAATGACTGAACCAATAAATACCTTTTTTGACAATGTTTTAGTAATGGAAAAAGATGAGAAAATTAGGTACAATCGATTGGCTTTACTGGCAAAAATTACCGAAATGTATTACATTTTAGCTGATTTATCAAAAATTGCAATGGCTAAAGGAAGTTCAGATTAAAAATAATTATATTTCTTAATAAAATTTTTTATATCTTATAAAATAACAAAAGAGAGGAGAATTAAATTAATGAAAAAATACGTATATTTTTTTGATGAAGGCAATAAAGATATGAAAAAAATGTTAGGGGGCAAAGGTGCCAATTTGGCTGAAATGACCAGAATGGGTCTTCCTGTACCTCGTGGTTTTACAATTACTTCAGAAGCATGTATTGAATATACCAAAGGCAATAAAAAATTCCCTTCAGGCTTAAATGAACAGATAAAGGAAAATCTCAAAAAATTAGAAGAAAGAACCGGTAAGCAATTAGGAGATACTGAAAATCCCCTCTTGGTATCTGTTCGCTCAGGAGCTGCAATATCAATGCCCGGCATGATGGATACTATCTTAAACTTAGGCTTAAACGAAAATACAATACAGGGAGTAATTAAAAAAACAGATGATGAGAGATTTGCCTATGATAGTTACAGAAGATTTATCCAGATGTTCGGAAATGTTGTTATGGGAATTACTGGTGAACATTTCGAAAAAATCTTAGAATCTATAAAAAAAGAAGAAAAAGTTGAAATTGATGCAGATATTAGTGTTGAAGGATTAAAAAAAGTTGTCAAAGAATATAAATCTTTAGTTTTGAAAGAGACTGGTAAAAAATTCCCTGATGATCCTCAAAAACAGTTAAATATGGCCATAGAGGCAGTATTTAGTTCATGGGATAATAAAAGAGCAATAACTTATAGAAAGATTAACAATATCCCTGATGATTTAGGTACTGCTGTTAATGTCCAGGAAATGGTATTTGGGAATATGGGTTATGATTCCGGTACCGGAGTTGGCTTTACGAGAAATCCATCTACTGGTGAAAAAGAAAACTACGGTGAATATTTATTAAATGCTCAGGGAGAAGATGTTGTTGCTGGTATTAGAACACCAAAACATTTAGATGAATTAAAAAATGATATGCCTGAAGTTTATAAAGAATTAATTGATACAGTTAGAAAATTGGAAAATAATTATAAAGACGTTCAGGATTATGAATTTACCATTGAAAAAGGAAAACTATATTTGCTTCAAACAAGAACTGGAAAACGCACTACTCAGGCTGCCCTGAAAATAGCAGTTGATATGGTAAAAGAAGGAATTATTGATAAAAACGAAGCTGTAAAAAGGATTGAACCTATCCAACTCAATCAATTACTTCATCGTAGAATTGATCCTGAGGCTGATATTAAACCCATAGCAACAGGTTTGTCTGCTTCACCTGGTGCTGCATCAGGTAAGGTTGTTTTTACTGCTGATGAAGCAGAGAGAATGGGGAAAGATGGAGAAGAAGTAATATTGGTTAGAACTGAAACCACTCCTGACGATATACATGGAATGGTTGCAGCTAAAGGTACTTTAACAAGTCGTGGAGGAATGACCAGCCATGCTGCTGTGGTTGCGCGAGGAATGGGCATGCCTTGTGTAGCTGGATGTAGTCAATTATCCATTAATTCCTCTAAAGGTCTTTTTAGTACAGATGGGCTAACAATTAAAAAAGATGATTTTATTACCATTGACGGTGGAAACGGTAATGTCTATAAAGGCAAAGTACCAATGATAGAACCTAAGATGAGTGAAGAGTTTAAATTACTACTTTCATGGGCAGATGAAATCAGAAAACTTGGTGTTTATGCAAATGCTGATACCCCGGAAGATGCGCAAAAGGCTAGAGATTTAGGTGCAGAAGGCATTGGTTTGTGCAGAACAGAACATATGTTTATGGCACCTGAACGATTACCAATTGTTCAAGCTATGATTATTGCTGATACCAAAGAATCTAGACAAGAACAATTGGATAAATTACTACCTATGCAGAAAAGTGATTTCATAGGTATATTGAAAGCTATGCAGGGCTTTCCGGTAATTATTAGATTACTAGATCCACCTTTGCATGAATTTTTACCAAATTTTGAAGAAACCTTAGTGAAAGTAACAACCTTACGATTGGAGAAACCTCAAAATAAAGAAGAGTTGGAAAAAGAGGAAACAATTTTAGAAAGAATAAGAATGTTACAGGAAATGAATCCTATGCTCGGTTTGAGAGGATGTCGTTTAGGCTTATTATATCCTGAAATTTATGAAATGCAGATAAAGGCTATTATCGAGGCTAGTGTAGAATTAAAGAAAAAGGGTATAGATGTAAAACCGGAAATTATGATTCCATTGGTTAGCCATATAAATGAATTGAAGCCAATTTATGATAAAGCAAGGGAAATAGCTAAAAAAATTATTTCTGATGAAAATATTGAATTAGAATATAAAGTAGGTACTATGATAGAATTACCTAGGGCAGCTTTAACAGCTGATGAAATTGCTGAATATGCAGAATTTTTCTCCTTTGGCACCAACGATTTAACCCAAACAACTTTTGGTATAAGCAGAGATGATGCCGAAGGAAAATTCCTTCTTAAATATGTAGATGAAGGTATATTAAAGGAAAACCCATTTGAAGTACTAGATACAAAGGGAGTTGGTAAATTAGTTCAAACCGGTGTGGAATTAGGCAGAAAAACAAATCCTAAGTTAGAGATTGGTATTTGTGGTGAACATGGAGGAGAACCTAAATCAGTTGAATTTTGTCACAGGACAGGACTGAATTATGTAAGTTGCTCTCCTTTTAGAGTACCTATTGCTAGATTAGCTGCAGCACATGCTGTATTAAAAGAATAAAATATAAAAATATTCAATTTATTTAACTTAATATAGTTAAGAATATTATCAGGTGGTTTCCTTTTGATTATAAAATACCGGAAGCCACTTTGTAATTTGGACTATAATAAAATAGAATTGTTATTGGTATTTATTTTTTCAATTAGTCAAATTATTATTCTTAAATAACAATAAAAATATTAAAAGGAGTCAGAAAATGACGATAATTAAGTTATTGATAATTATTAGTGGGTTAGTATCTTTGTTGTATGCAATGATACTGGCAAAACGTGTCTTAATTGAAAAACCAGGAAATGATTTGATGCAACAACTTTCTAATTCAATTGAAAAAGGTGCAATGACTTTTCTAAAGAGAGAATACTCTATACTTATATTTTTTGTCATTGTTATTGGAATTATAATTGTTTTAGTTAGAGGTGGAATAACAGGCTTTTCTTTTGTTTTGGGAGCATTAAGTTCAGCAATAGCTGGATTTATTGGCATGAAAATTGCTACAAAAACCAATACCAGAACCACATTTGCAGCCCAGGAATCTGGATTAGCAAAAGCCCTAAAAATAGCTTTTTCAGGAGGAGCAGTAATGGGCATGTCAGTGGCAGGATTTGGTTTAGTAGGTTTGGGAGTACTCTACTACTTATATGAGGATCCAAATCTTATCAATGGTTTTGCTTTAGGTGCAAGTTCGATTGCTTTATTTGCCAGAGTAGGGGGAGGCATTTATACTAAGGCAGCAGATGTGGGGGCAGATTTAGTCGGGAAAGTAGAAGCGGGAATACCTGAAGATGATCCCAGAAATCCTGCAGTAATTGCTGACAATGTTGGAGATAATGTGGGAGATGTAGCTGGAATGGGAGCTGATTTATTTGAATCTTATGTAGGTTCTATTTTATCATGTATGATATTGGGAAGTTTGTTACATGATTCAATAAACTATATTATTTATCCATTAATTCTTGCTTCATGTGGAATTGTTTCTGTAATTATTGCAACATTTTTTATTAACCCTAAAGACAATCAAAGTATTCATAAAGCATTAAATTCTGGTACGTATATTAGTGGTACTTTGGTTATGGTCGCCTCAATAGTGTTGTCCTATACCCTCTTTGGGACTTTGGCAATTTTCTTTGCTACTATATCTGGCTTAATTGCAGGAGTAGCTATTGGTTTAATTACAGAATACTATACCTCATACGATTATTCTCCTGTAAAGAAAATAGCAGAAGCATCTTTAACAGGAGCTGCTACTACAATTCTTGAGGGATTTGCGGTTGGACTAAAAAGTACAGCATTACCAGTAATAATAATTTGTATTGCAATTTATATTTCTCATTTCTTTGCAGGATTATATGGAATATCCGTTGCAGCAGTTGGGATGTTATCAATTGTGGGAATGACTGTATCAGTTGATTCTTATGGGCCAATTGCTGATAATGCCGGTGGTATTGCCGAAATGGCAGGTCTTAAACCAGAAGTAAGAGAAATTACCGATTCCTTGGATGCTGTAGGAAATACTACTGCCGCTATAGGAAAAGGTTTTGCAATCGGATCTGCTGCTTTAACAGCACTTGCATTGTTTACTGCTTATAGTAAGTCAGTAGATTTGTCAGTCATTAGTATAACAAACCCAATGGTCATGGTTGGAATCTTTCTAGGTGGTATATTGCCATTTCTTTTTGCTTCTATGACAATCGAAGCTGTTGGAAAAACTGCATCCTTAATGATTGCAGAAGTTAGAAGACAGTTTAAAGATATACCAGGGTTAAAAGAGGGGAAGGCAAAACCAGAGCCAGAAAAATGTGTAGATATAAGTACCAAAGGTGCGTTAAAAGAAATGATTATACCTGGATTAATAGCAATTATTGCACCAATTATTGTAGGTGTTTTTCTTGGTGCAGAAGCATTAGGCGGGCTTTTGTTAGGATCAGTAGTAGTTGGCGTTTTTCTTGCTATTATGATGGCAAACTCAGGAGGAGCATGGGATAACGCAAAAAAATATATCGAAAAAGGAAATTATGGTGGTAAAAATTCACCAGCACATCAAGCAGGAGTTATTGGTGATACAGTTGGCGATCCTTTCAAAGATACTTCAGGGCCCTCTATGAATATTCTAATTAAGGTTATGTCCATTGTATCATTGGTGTTCATACCATTATTTTTATAGTAAAAATTATTTTCGAAAAAATATAAAAAGGTGTTATAGGCAATAAATCTGCCTGGTTATAATATTTTGAATATTATTGAAATTATCGAGAAGAAAAAAAATAATAGTGAATTATCATCGAAAGAGATACAATTTGTTATTGATAATTATTTAGATGCTAAGATAGCAGATTATCAAATGTCCGCACTCCTAATGGCTATTTGGTTTAATGGGATGAACAAAAGAGAGACTTATGATTTAACTATAGCTATGGCCAAATCAGGTAAAATATTGGACCTGAGTTCTATATCCGGGAAAAAAGTTGATAAACATAGTACAGGAGGTGTTGGTGATAAGACTTCCTTAGCATTACTACCTATGGTAGCATCGGTAGGGGTATCAGTCCCTAAAATTTCCGGTAGGGGACTAGGACACACTGGCGGTACTATTGATAAATTGGAATCTATAACCGGGTTTCAAACTGAGCTAAATGTTGACAGTTTTATTGAGAATGTTAAAAATACCAAAGTATCAATTATCAGTTCTAGTATTAATCTGGCACCAGCAGATAAGCATATTTATTCTTTAAGGGATGTTACAGGTACTATTGATAGTATACCTCTCATTGCCAGTAGTATTATGAGCAAAAAAATAGCAGGTGGTGCAGATGCTTTTGTTTTAAACATTACAGTGGGACGAGGTGCCTTTATAAAAAATATTTCTGATGCTATTTCGTTAGCAAAAATAATGGTTGATATTGGGAGAAAAAATCAGAAAGATACTTATATTGTTATTTCATCAATGAATCAGCCACTTGGATTGGCAGTTGGCAACTCTCTTGAAGTTAAAGAGGTAATTTCGCTACTTAATAACAAAGGACCTGCTGATTTGAGAGATATATGTCTTTTTATTGGTGCTTATATGTTAGTAGCCGGTAATGTTGCTAAAAATGTAGAAGATGGAATAGTTATTTTAAAAGAAGTTCTTAAAAATGGGAAGGCATTAAAAAAATTTAAACAAATGGTAAAAAGTCAAAATGGGGATATACGCCAGATTGATAAACCAGATTTATTGCCAAGAGCAAAATATCAAAAAGAAATATACTCTGATAAAAATGGATTCATTGAAGTAGTTGATGCATTTACTATAGGGGAAGCTTCCAGGATATTAGGGGCAGGCAGAGAAAGAAAAGATTCTGAAATTGATTTATCCGCTGGAATTATGTTGAAAAAGAAAAAAGGTCAAAGCGTAGAATCAAAAGAAGCTTTGGCAACCTTACATTTTAATGATGAAAAAAAGTATATCTTGGCAAAAGACATGGTAAAAAAAGCTTTTCATATTACTGATAAAAAACCATCAAAGGAGCCCTTGCTACTAGCTGTTATTGATAAACATGGTATTAAAAAGTTATCTTAATTATAAAATAAGGCAACACATTACCTGATTACTATCTCTATTTCTTAAGTTTATTTAAACATAAAACCTTGTTTTTTGAAACTCTTTTATGGGTTTTTAAGTTATCCCAATAAATGGGTGCGATATTTGTTTACTTCAATACCTTAAAAATGATGAGAATATAATGAAAGTAATAATTGGTCATACTAGTGCAGATTTTGATTGTCTGGCTTCAATGATTGCAGCTAAAAAGTTATATCCTGATGCTCAGCTGGTTTTCCCAGGAGCCATAGAAGAAAATGTGCGAAATTTCCTTGGTTTATATGGCAATGCATTAAAAATATCTTCACTTAAACAAATTAATATGGAGAACATTTCAGAATTAATAATTGTTGATACGAGGCAAAAAGATAGAATTGGTGTATTCGAATCCTTATTGAATAATAAAAAAATAAAGGTAGTTGTCTATGATCATCATCCCCCAATGGACAACGATATTCGGGCAAACGTCAGTACCATAAAACAGCTAGGAGCGACTACTACAATATTATTAAAAAAGTTAATTGAAAAAAATATCCCTATAACTCCTCTTGAATCGACTCTATTTGCATTAGGTATCTATGAGGATACAGGCTCTCTTGTATTTACTAGTACAACCAAAGATGATATTGAGGTTTTAAGTAAACTTTTTTCTATAGGTGTAAATCTAAGAACTGTCAACAAGTTTACAAATATTGGTCTAAATACAAAACAAAAGAAACTTTTAAATAAGTTGATATCAACTTCCCAGGAAATATATTTCAAAGGAATAAGTGTTGTTTTTGCAAAAAGTAAAATTGGTGAATATATTGAAGGATTGGCATTGGTTACCCATAAATTAATGGAGATAGTCAACTGTGATATAATTTTTGTCTTAGTTCAAATGAAAAATAAAGTGTATGTAGTAAGTAGAAGTAACCGAAATTCTGTTGATGTTGGTGAAATTATGAAAATTATTGGCGGAGGAGGACATTCACAAGCAGCTTCAGCGGTAGTTAGGAAAAAATCTTTAACAGAAATAGATAATGAAATTAAGAATATACTTAATAATAAGATAGAAACAAAAACATTAGCAAAAAATATAATGACTAGCCCAGTTAAAACATTAGATGTCAATTCAACGATAGAAGAAGCGTCAAAAATAATGTTACGTTATGGTCACAATGGATTTCCTGTTATGGATAATGATAAATTGGTAGGCATTATTACTCGTCAGGAAATTTATAAAGCTAAACACCATCATTATGAGAAGGAAACAGTGGATGTCTATATGTCTGAAAATATAATTAGTGTTAATTTAGATACTCCAATGTTAGAAATTCAACAATTAATGATCAGACATGATGTAGGAAGGGTACTGGTTTTAAATGAAAGTGCGAATTTAGAAGGAATCATTACCAGAACAGATTTAATAAGAAGCCTCTATGGAGATAAAAATATAGATAAAGAATCGTTTTCTTTATTTGAAAAGAAATCTGGAAAGTATGAAGCTGGAAAAGAAAAAATAAAAGCTTTGATTCACCAATATTTTCCAGAAGAAATTCTCGAAACTTTATACCAAATCGGGCAAGCTGGTGATGATTTGGGATACTCTGTTTTCATGGTTGGAGGAATTGTAAGAGACTTATTTTTAGGCATTCCAAATCTTGATTTAGATATTGTGGTCGAAGAAGATGCCATTAAATTTGCAGAATATTTTTCAAGTAAAACAAACGGTAAAATAAGGCCTCATCAAAAATTTAAGACAGCAGTTGTTGTGTTGACCAATGGTTTAAAAATAGACTTTGCTTCTGCCAGAAGGGAATTTTATGAATTTCCTGCGGCACTACCAGAAGTTGAATTTGCATCTATAAAAAAAGATTTATATCGTAGGGATTTTACCATAAATGCTATGGCAATACAAATAAACCAGGATAAATTTGGCCGTTTACTTGATTTTTTTGGTGGCAAAAGGGACTTAGAATTAAAAAAAATAAGGATTTTATACAGTCTTAGCTTTACAGAAGACCCTGCAAGAATACTAAGGGCAGTTCGATTTGAACAAAGATATAATTTTACAATTGAACAATCAACTGAAAAATTCCTCAGAAAAGCAGTTAAAGAAGGGCTTATTTCCAGAATAAGAAAAAAGAGGCTCAGTGAAGAATTTTTAATTCTTTTACAAGAGAAAGAACCTGTAAAAGTGTTTCAAAGAATGGATAAACTTGGAATTCTTTCTGGAATTATACCAGAATTATCATTGAAACAGAATCTGATTAATAAATTTTTGCAAATAGAAAAGACAATGAAAGAGTGGGATATGAAATTTCCTGAGGAAGAAATTAATAAAGGAATCTTATATATATACTATTTATTAAAAAATACAAAATTGGATATAAAAAGTATCACTAAGAAAATAGAATTAAAGAATAAGCATATCCAAAAAATAAAAGATATTTTTGAGAAAAAAGATAAAATTGCTTACCTTTTAAATAAAAGAAATATCATGCCAAGCAATATATATTATTATCTAAGTAGTATTAATAATGAATTAATGTTTATTACTTTATTAGAAGAAAATAAGAATAAACTTATCAAAAACCGTATAAATAATTATTTAAAATTTTATAAAAACGCATCTATCAATATCTCTGGTAATGATTTAAAAAAAATAGGAATGAAGCCAAGCCCAATTTATGCTAAAATATTAAAATTAGTTTTATACCTTAAATTAAATGGGCTCTTAAAAAATAGAGATGACGAATTGCTTTTTGTAAAAAAGTTAAAAGAAAAGGGAATTATATAATCATATGCTTAATAATATATTTGAAATTATATGGAGTGTTCCAGCAGTTTTAATTGCTATAACTGTACATGAATACGCACACGGAATTGTTGCTTACTATTACGGAGATCCTACAGCAAAATTAGCGGGGCGATTAACCCTTAACCCTATTGCCCACCTTGATCCGATAGGGACATTAATGTTAATTATTTTCCGTATTGGATGGGCTAAGCCTGTTCCAATAAACTATAGAAATCTAAAAAATCCAAAAAGGGATATGATAAAAGTATCATTAGCAGGGCCATTATCTAATATTTTAATTGCTTTAATCTTTGTATTTTTATATAAGTTAAACAATATATTTTTAAATAATCTTATATTTAATAATCTTACTAATATGCCAAATATGCCAAATATTGTGATAACATTTATTAGGGGATGGATAATATTCCTACAAACAGGAATCTTGATTAATTTTATTCTGGCATTGTTTAACTTAATACCTATTCCACCTCTAGACGGGCATCATATACTTTTAGGTTTTTTACCACCCTATTGGGCAAAAAAGTATGCAATGATTAATAATACTTATGGTATGGTAATTTTATTATTGCTAATATTAAGTGGTTTTATAGGTAAAGTAATATTCCCAGTTGCTTTTTATTTTTTTCACATTTTTGTATAGATAGAAGTAGAAGCTAATATATTTATTTTGATGATTTTTTATTTAACAATGAGAAACCACTTTCTTTGAAAGTGGTAATGCTCGAATAAAAGTTTTTATTAATTAACAAAAGGGGGCAAAATATTACATGAAAGGTGTTATCTTTAGCGGAATGCGACCAACTGGCAAACTTCATATTGGAAATTATTATGGAGCACTAACTAATTGGATTAAATTACAGAATGAATATAAATGCTACTATGGAGTAGTAGACTGGCATGCATTAACAACAGGATATGATGATACATCAATGTTAAAAGAAAATATGATAGAGATGGTAATTGATTGGCTAAGCGCTGGTATAGACCCAGAAAAAAGCACTTTACTAATTCAGTCTCAAGTACCAGAACATGCAGAGCTTCATCTTTTACTATCAATGATTACTCCATTAGCCTGGCTAGAAAGAAATCCTGTATTAAAAGAACAAGTTAGGGATTTAAACTTAAAAGAAAATATGGGCTATGGATTATTGGGTTATCCAGTATTAATGGCCTCAGATATATTAATTTACAAGTCAAATGCTGTACCGGTAGGAGAAGACCAATCTCCACATGTTGAATTAGCACGGGAAATAGGAAGACGTTTTAATAATCTTTATAGTGATGTTTTCCCGATTCCTAAGCTTAAACTTTCGCATACTCCGAGAATTCCAGGTACGGACGGTAAAAAAATGAGTAAAAGCTTGAAAAATGACATTACCTTATCTGATAAACCTGAAGAAATAAAAAATAAAGTTTTATCAATGATAACTGATCCAGAAAAGATAAGATTGTCAGATCCAGGACATCCTGAGGTATGTGTTGTTTTCAAATATCATGAAATATTCAATAAAAAAGATGTTGCAAATATTGAAAGTGACTGCAAAAAAGCCAATTTAGGTTGCGTAGCATGTAAAAGAAGACTGGCAGATATGTTAATTAAATCCTTCCAGTCTTTTAGGGAAAGAAGGGATTTTTATGAAAGAAATCCACAATTGGTATGGGATATTTTAATGGAAGGTAGCAAACAGGCAAGGGCAATTGCTAAGGAGACCTTAAGCGAAGTTAGAAAAGCAATGAAAATAGATTATGCATGAAAAAATTAATTTATATGAGACAAAAATTGAACATTACATAGAATATGTTCAAGGATTATTTTATAAAGTTAAAAATAATGAAATTGACCCAAATGAAATATGCTTGCTGGACATTATTGAAAAATATATTGAACATATGATTAATTCACGACCAAATTCTATTAACCTGGATATTGCAGCTGATTTTCTTGTCTCAATTTCAAATTTAATTTTATGGAAATCGTATTTTTTGTTACCAATTCAACAAAAAAAAACGGAAGAAGAATTTGAAGAAGATACAAATATTTCAGATGAAGAATACTGGTTGGAATATAAAAAATACCATTCTTTGATAAACTTTTTGGAAGATAAAGAAACAATACAGAAAAATATATTTTTAACAAATCTGGATCCAAAAATAGAAAAAATTGAAAAATATCAGAGGAATGATTTCTCAGACCTTATTTTAGCAATTGAATCAATATTATCTAGAAAAAATAATAAAAACAATACAATAAACTTAAAAAAGCGTAAAAATAACATTCTACAAAAAATAAAAGATATTGAAAGGCAATTTAAAAAGAATAACGGGAAAGTATCTTTTCAAAAAATGATTTCTGTCAATTACTCAAGATTAGAAATTATTGTTACATTTTTAGCTCTTTTAGAATTAATATGTCAAGGGAAAGTATGCTATAAACAATCACAAAACTTTGGTGATATTATTTTCTATAGAAAGGATGATAAAAAATTAGCAGAAAAGAAAAATCATCTATAAATAACTGGAAAAGAATAGTTGAAGTAATGTTATTTATATCGCATAAACCATTATCAATTAAGCAAATCAAAAATATTACTGGAAAAGAAAAAAAAGAAATAAAAGAAATAATTGAAGATCTGCAATCAGAATATAAACAAAACGATCGCCCATTTTTCATTCAAGAGGTTGCAAAGGGTTTCTCTTTTGCTACAAAACCTGAATATTCAGAATGGATTAAAAAAATTTATAATAATGAAAAGAGATATGTTTTATCAAAAGCTGCAATAGAAACCCTGGCCATTATTGCCTATAATCAACCTATAACCAGAATGGAAATTGAAAAAATAAGGGGTGTAAATTGTAGTAGCCTCTTACTGAACCTTTTAAAAAATAATTTCATAAAAATTTCTGGAAGGAAAAAAGTTCCTGGAAATCCTTTATTGTATCGAGTTACAGAAAAATTTTTATTACATTTTGGATTAAAAAGTATAACAGATCTACCACCCCTTGACCAGTTAGGATTTAGTGATGAAAAAAGTCAGATTACAAAAATATTTAGCAAATCAGGGAATTAATTCAAGAAGGCAATGTGAAAAATTAATAATTGATGGTAGAGTAAAAGTAAATAACTTTACTGTAACCAAATTAGGAACTTGTATTAACCCTTTAGCAGATGTTATAGAAGTTGATAATAAAACTATAAATCATAAAACCAAAAGAGTATATTTAATACTTAACAAGCCAATTGGTTATCTTTGCACCCAATACGATCCTTTTAATAGACCAACCATTTATGACTTAATTGGAAAAATAGATACAAGAATTAATTATGCCGGTCGTCTCGATTATCTTTCTGAAGGATTAGTGTTATTAACAAATGATGGAGAGCTAATTTACAAAATGACTCATCCCAGCAAGAAAATAGAGAAAGTATATATAGTTAAGATAAAAGGTTTTATAAATAATTATGAATTAACAAAATTGCAAAAAGGTATTCCTATATATCCTAATTTTGTTACTAGCCCGTGCCAGGCCTTTATTTTGAAAAAACATAAGAATACTTCAACATTAGAAGTAACAATAAGGGAAGGAAAAAAAAGACAAATTCGAAAAATGTTCTCATTTTTTAACTTTCAAGTACTAAAATTAAAAAGAATTAAGATTGGCCCCATCGCATTGGGAAATTTAAAAAGTGGTAATTATAGATATCTTACCTATCAGGAAGTAGAAAATTTAAAAAATATATTATAAAATCAGGTGATTTTTTGTCATATCAAAATAAGGGATTGGTTGTTACCATAGACGGGCCTGCAGGAGCTGGTAAAAGTACTATAGCTAAAAATCTTGCACAAGCCATGGGTTATCATTACATAAATACAGGTGATTTTTATCGCTATGTGACATATCATGCCTTAAAAGAAAAAATCAATATTAATAATTCAGGAGATATGAATGATTTATCTAAAAAAATTGCTAATAAATTCATAAATAATAAGAATTTTCAAGAGAACCTAGATTTAATTTTTACAGAAAATAGCAATATTTTGGGAAAAATACATAGCCCTGAAATAGATAAATATGTATCTTTTGTGGCTAGACATCCCTCAGTACGTAATAATATGATACCTCTACAACGTTTGATGGCTAAAAAAAAATCAATAGTTATGGAAGGCAGGGATATTGGCTCAGTAATATTGCCAAATGCCGATTTAAAGATATTCCTTGTTGCTAATGAGAAAACCAGGGCATTAAGAAGATATAAAGAATTACAAAAAAAAGGGTACAATGTGACTTTGGAAGAGGTAAAATCAGCAATTATTAAACGTGATAATCTTGATAGCAAAAGATCAGTTGCACCTTTAAGCATTCCAAAAGATGCAGTTGTTATAGATACTTCAAGTAAAAGTATTAGAGAAGTTATAGAAAAAATATTAAATATTATACACAAAAAGGAGAAGAAGGAATTTGGAGATACTTAGAGCTAAAAATAGTGGGTTTTGCTTTGGAGTAAAAAGGGCAATTAATAAGGCTAACAAGTTAATCAAAGAAATAAATAATGAAGAAATCTATATGCTTGGTGAGATAATTCATAATCCACAGGTTATAAAAGAATTTAAAAAAAAGGGTATTCGCATAGTTGATGAAGTTTCACAGGTACCTTCTAAAAAATATCTTATTACAAGGGCACATGGTATATCAACTTATGAAATAGAAATTGCCCAACAAAAGAATATTAAGCTAATTGACACTACTTGCCCATATGTCAATAAACTGCATCAGATAGCTTCTTTGCTAAATAAAGAAAATTACCAGATAATAGTTTTTGGTGATATTAGACATCCTGAAATAAAAAGTTTATTAAGTTATATTGATACTAATGTAAAAGTATTCCAATCTTATGGTGATATTAAAAATTGTTCTTTTAGATACAAACCTAAAGCAGGTATAATATCACAAACTACTAAAGACAAAAATGAATTTAAAAGAGTAATTAATGAAATTATTGAAAATGTAGATGAATTAAGAGTCTTTAACACCATCTGCAAAGCAACCAGCTTAAGGCAAAAATCTACTAGAGAATTAGCTATGCAGGTAGATTTGATGATTGTGGTTGGTGGACTAAATAGTGCAAATACAACACGTCTAGCTCAATTGAGTAAAAGAGAAGGTGTAAAGACATACCATATTGAAAGCGAAGAAGATATTAAAAAAGCATGGTTTAAGGGAATAGATAAAGTAGGAATAACAAGTGGTGCATCTACCCCGGATTATATCACTGAGAAGGTAATAAATAAAATAAAAAGATTATCAGATAAAATCTGATAATCTTAAAAGCTTTAATGCCAAATATAAGGCTATTCTAATATTATAAAACTAATACGAAAGGAAATTTATACAGCTTTTTGGACTCTGCCAGATTTAAGACACTTAGTGCAAACATTTACCTTACGAACTGAATTATTTACTTTTATTCTAACTTTTTGGATATTTACAGACCATTTTCTATTACTTAATTTATGTGAATGGCTAATTTGCTTCCCGAATATCGGAGCTTTCCCACAAATATCACATTTTGCCATGATTAGTTCCTCCAATTTATATTTCTTGAAAAATTACAAAGTTTATTTTATCATAATCTAGTAGCAATAATCAAGTAATGGAAAATAATTTATAACAATATTAAATTAATTAATAGAAAATAAGAAAAAATTATAATAAAAGGATATTTTATGATGAGAATTATCGCAGGATTATATAAAGGCTTTCCCTTAAAATCGTTTGCGGGGAGAGATATCAGGCCAACTCCAGCAAAAGTCAGAGAGGCTGTATTTGATATATTAAGTGTGAAAATAATTGAATCTGATTTTTTAGATTTATTCGCCGGGACCGGTGCGATCGGGATAGAGGCTATTAGTAGGGGAGCTAAAAGGGTAACCTTTGTAGAGGTTGACCAGAATGCAATTAATTTGATAAAAGCAAATCTATCCAAAATAAACTATAATGACTTTTCAAATATTATAAAAAGGGATTATTTATATTCATTAAAAATCTTAAAGTCTCAGGGTAGAAAGTTTGATATAATATTTTTGGATCCACCTTACTATAAAAATATTTCTAAAAAAGTGTTGCATGAAATAGAAAAAAATTATATTTTAAAGAAAAACTCCATAGTTGTAGTTCAACATAAGACTAATGAAGAAGTACAGGCACAATACAGAAATTTATCATTTTTAAAGGAAAAAAGCTATGGAAAAACAAAATTAACCATTTTTAATTTTAATAATTAAAATAGTATTATAAAGGAGAAATGAATGATAAAAGCTATATATCCTGGGAGTTTTGACCCCATTACCAACGGCCATCTTGATATTATCAAAAGGGCTATGAATATATTCGATAAAGTAATTGTAGTTATAGCAGAAAATTCAAAGAAAAAATCTTTTTTCTCAATAGAAGAAAAGAAAGATATGATTAATAATGTTGTTAAAAATTTAAGGGGAATTGAAGTCCAATCTTTCGATGGTTTATTGATTGATTGCGTAAGGTCAAATAAAGCAAATGTTATTCTAAGAGGTATGAGGGCTATTTCCGATTTTGAATATGAATCTCAGTTTGCCCTCATTAATAAAAAAATGGCCCCTGAAATTGAAACCATTTTTATGGTAACCAGCACAAAATATTCATATTTAAATTCTAGTATTGTCAAAGAAATAGCCTCATTGAATGGATGTATCTCAGAGCTAGTACCTGCTTATGTTGCTAGACAACTAAAGAAAAAATTTAACAAAAATTATTAATTTCAATTATTTAATATGATAACATTTTTGGTAAAATCCTGGCCTGCAATTCTAGCAATATCCAAACTATATCCTAATACATAAAGATCTGTTGAAAGAATATCATAATTTAACATTTTTTGAATCATATTGTCTTCATTATTGTGAATTTCTCTCAGAAAACTTCTCAATTTAATAATAATAGGTAATCTTGAATGTTTCTTTAATCTTTTTAATATCAATTTACCATTTTCGGTCATTCCCAGAATACGACAATAAAGCGGTCCTTTTTGGTTGAATATTTCGATTTCTTTATGAGTTAAATAAAATAAGCTATGAATTAATATTCTTTGTATTCTGGTCTGAGTATAACGTTTACTTTTTACTTCTTGAATAAGTTTTTCTATATTAAAGGACGAATTAACTCCATCCTTTAATCTATTTTCTAGCCCTTCTTGAACCCCGTGAATCATCTTTATTTTATTAACTGGCATTCTTCTTAGTTGACTAAATATTGCCTGTTCAAAGGAAGATATAGTAACAGGGTTTAATCCTTTTTTCAGTTCATCTGAAATAATTTTATATGAAAAAGCAGGTAAAGCATTTTCAACTCCTTCTAAGAGGTTAATTTTCTTATTCGAGAAGTTTTTAAGAATAGTATTTCTTATTGCAGTAGCGCTTGAATATTGTCCCTCTAATGTTTCCTGCAAATAATTTGAACCAACTCTCTTTATCGCAATTGGTGTAATGGAACTTTTTATATTTTTTAAAGATATTAAATATTCCAAAGCTAGTATATTGTTTGGTTGACGAAGTACTCTTTTAATTTTATTTATTGTATTTCTCTTATAATTATCCCCATATTTTTGATAATATTGTGCCACTGCTCTTTCTCTTATTTTCGGAAAACTTATCCCATTCTTTATTTCTTCTTTTAGAATTTTTTTGTAATACTCTGGCTCAGTACTTAATATTTCTGCCAGATTATTTAAAATTTCCAGTTGGTTGTTCTCACAACCAAAAACAATATAATCTACAATACCTAATGAATTCAAAATTTGGATTCCGGCTTTTGCAAATCCTCGAGCATCCTGACTTGCAAAAATAAATGGCATTTCAATAACAATATCAATCCCAGCATTTAAGGCCATCAGAGTTCGAGTCCACTTATTCATAAATGCCGGTTCACCTCTTTGTAAAAAATGTCCTCCCATTACGGCAACACAATATTTGGCTCCTGTTAATTCTTTGGCTTTCTGTAAATGATATAAGTGGCCATTATGAAAAGGATTGTATTCAGCTATTATCCCAACTATTTCCACGTTTCTCCTCGATAATTAATTATTTTTATGTTATAATTTCATAATATCATTTATAAATTTATAAGACAATTATTTGGGAGGAATATTAAACTGCTATGAATATTTCTGAAACTATTAGACAAAAGGCCAAAAAGATCAATAAAACAATTGTTTTACCCGAGGGAGAAGAACCCAGAATGATTGAGGCTGCACAAATGATTTATCATGACGGATTTGCAAAACTTATTTTTTTGGGGAAAGAACAAAAAATTAAACAGGAAGCTGAAAAATATAATATTAAGTTTCCTGAGGAAATTAAGATTATTGATCCAGAATCCTCTGATAATCTGGATAATTACGCAAAAATATATTTTGATTTAAGAAAAAATAAAGGAATCTCTCTAGATGAAGCAAGGGAATTGCTAAAAAACCCACTTTATTTTGGAGCATTAATGGTTTATCAAAATGATGCAGATGGCTTAGTGGCAGGTTCAATTAATGCTACTGGAGATGTTTTTAGACCTGCCTTACAAACTATCAAGACTTCCAGTGATGTAAAAATTGTATCAAGTTCATTCATTTTAATTGTGCCTGATTGCTCATATGGAGAGAATGGGGCAATATTGTTTGCTGATTGTGCTTTATTCCCTGATCCTAATGCTGAAGAATTAGCTGATATTGCAATTGCCAGTGCCAACACTGCAAAGGTCCTAATAGGTGTAGAACCAAAAGTAGCAATGTTGTCATTTTCAACCAAGGGAAGCGCCAAACATCCATTGGTCGAAAAAGTGGTTAAAGCGACTAACATTGTAAGGGAGCAAGCCCCATATTTAAAGGTAGATGGGGAACTTCAGGCAGATGCAGCCTTGATTCCTGAAATAGGAGAAAGAAAAGCTCCTGGAAGCAAAATTGCCGGGAAAGCAAATGTACTTATATTCCCGGATTTACAAGCAGCAAATATTGCTTATAAATTAGTACAGAGGTTGGCTAAAGCTGAGGCAATAGGTCCCATTTCACAGGGAATGAGAAAACCTGTAAATGATTTATCTAGAGGATGCACAGCAAAAGAAATTGCTGATGTAGTTGCTATAACAGCATTGCAAGCTCAGGGAATGTAAATATATATTTGCAAATATTTTAAAAATTTACTATAATCATTTATTGTTATAAAAAATGAACCAAAAATGCTCTAGAAGGAGGAAAAAAAACAGTGGCTTGCCCTAAAAGAAAAATATCAAAATCAAGAAAAAATAAGAGGAGAACTCACTGGGTAGGAAAGACAATTAACCTAATAGAATGTCCAAGATGCCATGAGTACAAACTTCCACATCATGTTTGCCCATCTTGTGGTTATTACAATGGAGAAAAAATAATTCAAGAAAAAACCGTTTCTGAAGCGAAATCATAGTAAGCTAGCTAGAAATTATATAAATATTATTTTAATTACGGATATGTTCAATATTTTACAGAGTGTCAAAAAAATGTTTTGGCACTCTGTAAATTTTTTAATTTCATTAATTCTAAATTTTCGTATTATTTTTTATGAATGTTATAAATGTTATACTTGATTTCATCACTTATATTATATATACTAGCAGGTAATAGTAAAAACAAGTTTTAATAGGTGCTCTTAATAATATAGAAAAATGTTATTAATAATGACTAGTAAAATGACCAAAGAGAAAAGACAAGAAAAAATAAGAGATAAAATAACAAGCAACCCCTTTTTATCGGATGAACAATTATCTAAAATGTTCAAGGTAAGTATTCAAACTATTAGGTTAGATAGATTAGAAATGGGAATACCAGAGATGCGGAAAAGGGTAATTACACTTGCTCAAACAGCTTCATCAAAAGTAAAGGCTTTAAATAAAAATGATATAATTGGTGACTTAATTGATATTGAGTTAGGAGAAAGTGGAATTGCTACTATGCGCACTACAAAAGATATGGCATTTGATAAAAATAAATTAGTAAGAAGCCATTATATTTTCTCTCTTGCTGATTCCCTGGCTATGGCAATTATTGATTCTGATGTAGTTCTAACTGGGATTGCCCGTTTGAGATATAAAAACCCGGTTTATGCCGGTCAACTTTTAGTAGCAAAAGCAAGGATAGCAACAAAAAAAAGTAACAAATACTTGGTATCAATACATATCAGATGTGATAATATTGAGGTATTTACTGCAAAATTGATTATGGTTTCCGTTGATTAAAATATTTTTCAAAACAATAAATTATAAAAATTAAGGAGATATTGAAATGGATATAATGGAAAAAGTTAAGAAAATTATTGTTGACCAACTTGGAGTTGAGGCAGATAAAGTAAAAGAAGATTCTTCTTTTATTGATGACTTAGGTGCGGATTCTTTAGATATTGTGGAATTAATAATGGCATTTGAAGAAGAATTTGATATTGAAATTTCTGACGAAGAAGCAGAAAAAATCAAGGTTGTTGGTGATGTAATCCGTTATTTAGAGGATAAACAATAAATTAATATTAATTTTTTATAATTTTGTTGCTTAAAATGATGGTGTGTAGAAGGGGGCTCTATAATATAAAAATAATTGAACTTGAGACAAAATTAGGATATAAATTTAAGAATTTAGAATTATTGGAAAAAGCACTAACCCACACTTCTCATTTTAATAAAAAAAGCAATATAAATCATTTTCAAAGACTTGAATTTTTAGGGGATTCAGTTTTCAATTTAACAGTTAGTGACTTTTTATATAATAAATTTCCCTTTTTCTCTGAAGGAAAGTTATCAAAACTAAAATCTACAATTATCAGCCAAAAATTTCTGGCTCATCTAGCCAAGGGTATTATGTTAGAAAAATATATAGTGCTTGGCAAAAGTGTTGATTTGGTGAAAGGAAGAGGGAAATTTTCTATTTTAGCTGATTGCATGGAATCATGTCTTGGGGCAATTTATTTAGATGGAGGCTTAAAACCATGCAAAAAAATAATTATAAAACTAATCAGTAATGAAGACATTGATTTTCTTATAAATGATTCAATTATTAAAAATTATAAATCTCTTTTACAGGAAATTTCCCAAAAAAAATTCAATTGTCTTCCAGTTTACAGAATATTAAAAGAAAAAGGGCTTGACCATCAAAAAAAATTTTTTGTTAATGTATTTGTAGAAAATAATTTTTATGGAAAAGGTATTGGTAAAAATAAAAAAGAAGCTGAACAAAATGCTGCATATAATGCTTTAAAAAAGCTGAAAGCGATCTAGGAAAGGCATTTAAATTGTATTTAAAAGAAATTGAATTAAAAGGCTTTAAATCATTTGCAAACAAAATAAAATTATCTATTACACCTGGAATAACCGTTATAGTTGGTCCAAATGGTTGTGGTAAAAGCAACATAACTGATGCTGTAAGGTGGATAATCGGGGAACAAAATATTCGCTCCCTGAGAGGAAATAATCTGACTGACATGATTTTTGCTGGTAATAAACAACAAAAAATGCGTAACTTTGCAGAAGTATCAATATTATTTGACAATTTGGATCACAAGTTTGCACTAGATAGTGAACAGGTTGAAATAAAAAGAGCCGTTTATCGGTCTGGTAATACTGAAAATTACATTAATGGAATACCTTGCAAATTAAGAGACATCCACAATTTATTTTTAGGAACAGGACTTGGTAAAAATTCGTATTCTATTATTGCCCAGGGAAAAGTAGACTTTGTGCTTAACTCTAAACCATCAGAGAGAAGAATATTATTCGAAGAAGCTGCTAATATTTCTAGCTATAAAAATAAGAAAGAAACCACCATTAAAAGGCTCGATTCTGTAAAAAGTAATCTTACAAGAATTGATGATATCTTATCTGAGGTTAAAGAAAACTTAAATTATTATAAAAAGAAAGCTGATGACTTAAATTTATACTATTCATACCGTGATTATATTAAGAAATCAGAATTCTATCTTCTTAGCCAACAATATTTGCTTTATGAAAAGAATATTATTAAATATGTTAAAATGTTAAAACATATAAAAGATGAATTAAAAACAATTGAAAATATTCTAAATAATTGCAAGAAAACTATAGCTAATATTGAAAATAAAAAAATACTATTAGAAAAACAATTACATGATATTGAGAAATCCTTTCAAACAAATGAGTCTGAAAAAATTAACTGTAACAACCAGTTAATATTATTAAAGCAAAAACAATCCGAAATAGTCCAAAGAATAAAGAATATACAAGAGGATATTAGAACTTCTAATGAGCAATATAAAAAATTCAAAGAAACCATAATCAGTATTGAAAAAGATATCCAAAAAGCAAATTCGAATCATTCTGTAATAGCTCAAAACAAGAATAATTATGATGTATTATTGAAAAAATATCATGTTATATTAAATTATTACAGTAAAGCAATTTCTGTTATTAAAGATGATAAAAAATATTTCACTGAGCAATACATTAACAAATACAGAGAGCAAAAAATAAAAGAAGAAACGATGATAAGATCAATTGATTATTCACTTCAGGATATTAAAAAAGAGTATTTCTCGATAAGTAATGAGTTACATAATAATCAAAAATGGCTGCATGATATTGAAAACAATTTAACTGATTATGAAAACGAAAAAACAAGCCTGCAACAAGAAAAAATGTATTTAGAAAAATCTTTAAACAAAAGTAAATTGATTGTGGAAGAAGAAGGAAATATACTGCGTAATTTCAATAACGATATAATATTAAAGAGCAAAGAAAAAGACTTCTTGGTTGAACTAGTAAAAAATCAACCAAATAAAGAAAATACAATAAATGAATATATTTTAAAAAGAAGTGATTTCCAGAATCAGGTTGTAATTTTTTCAGAAATAATAGAAAAAATCCATTTTATACCTGATAATTTAAAAGACACTATTCAATTTATTTTAAATGATAAATTAGATATTTTATTAGCTAATAGTACAGAAATGATATCTATTTTAAACAATATTTTAAAGTCTAATCATATCGGACAAGCTCAACTAATTACTGATGATATTTTTGAAAAAGAAAAATATAAAACAATACGAAATAATATTAAAAAAAAATATGCTAACCAAGAAAAAGTTTTAGGATTTGCCAATGAATTAATAAAATATCCACCAGAATATGATTCTTTATTTAAAATATTATTAGGACATATCTTAGTAGTGGAGGATATTAATACTGCATTAAATATATATAAACCTCAAAAAGAGAATCTTGCTGTAATTTCATTGGATGGTATCTTCATTGACATCAATGGAATAATTACCTTAAATACATTTTCAGAAAATGGTAAAAATGTTAATATGGTTCTACCAGCAGCAAAAATAGGACAGCTCGATCGGGAGATAATGTCAATAAAAAGCAATCTAACAAAACATGAAAATAATTATAAGAAGGCTAAAAATGACAGCTTGTTATTTTTGAAAAGAATAAAAGAAATAGATAATAAAATAGATTTTTATCTAAATAAAATAAATAAAAACAATAATAATATCATAGAAATAAATAATAATATAAGTGAATTAGAAAAGCAGTTAAAATCATTAAACTTGAAAAAAAATGCAGAATTAGACAAAAAACAATATCTTAATAAAAATATAGAGATTTCTCAATCAAATATCGAAAAAATATTGAATTATAATCAGTCTGTAAAAAATTACAATAACTGTATTTTAAAAATAAGAAATATCTGCAAAAACAGCATTGGGATTATGCAGAAGAAAATTGAAAATAGTAAAATGGAAATTTCCTGGGATCAAGAAAGAAAATCTCTTCTACAAAAAAGAAAAGTAGAAATGGAACATTTCATTCAAACATATCACCAGGAGGAACAACTCAGGGAGAAAAAATTAATTCAGTATAATAATGAAAAATCGCAGCTAATTAAGGAAGCAGATTATTTAGAAAAACAGTTAAAAAAAATAATAGAAAAAATAAAAATATTGGACGATAAAAGAAATAATATCAAGGAGAACATCAGGGAACAGGAAACAAAACTGAGAAAAACTCATGAAGATATAGAAAAAAATCAAACAAAATATGAAGAAAAAAAGAATAAATATCATGAAAATGAAATGGTTAAAGTTCAAAATCAAGAAAAAAAGAACAATTTATTAAGTACAATAAAAGAACAATACAATTCTTCTGTAAATGAGATAATGATGTATCAAAAAGAATTAAGAAGCCAAAAAGAGGCCTATACAAAAATAGCAAAATATAAAGAGAAAATAACAGCTATGGGTCAGTTAAATTTTGATGCATTACAAGAATATAAGAATCAATCGGAAAGATATGATGATTTGCAAAATAAAAAAAATGATATTATAGAATCTCAGGAAAAGTTAATTAATTTAATTAAAGAAATAGATCGAATTGCTGAAGATAATTTTTATAAAACATTTTTAAAAGTAGAAAATAGCTTTAAAGATATATTCCAAAAACTGTTTAATGGGGGTCAAGTTTCTTTAGAACTTACTAATGAAAACAAATTATTAGAAACAGGAATTGAAGTTATGGTGCAACCTCCTGGTAAAAAATTGCAAAATATCTCATTATTATCAACAGGGGAAAAAGCATTGACAGCAATTGCACTATTATTTGCTCTATGGAAGGCAAACCCCAGTCCTTTTTGTCTTTTTGATGAGATTGACTCAGCTTTGGATGAATCAAATGCTATACGTTTAGCTTCATTTTTAAGAAATGAAGATTTAAAAGATGCTCAAATAATCATTATTACTCACCAAAGAGGTGTAATGGAATCGGCTGATGCGCTGTATGGTATAACTATGGAAGGTTCTGGAATATCAAAATTGATGTCTGTAAAAATATTGGACACAGAGGAGCAGAAAAATTAAAAAATTATTTTATTCATTGAAAAAAGGATTACAAAAAACAAGGGATGGATTAATTGAAAAATATGACTTGCTGTTTACAGATGCAGCAAAGGATAAAAATGATTTTTTAGAAAAAATTGAAGAATTATTAATACTTTCGGATATTGGACCTAAGACAACATCCGAAATTTTAAATAAATTCGATGAAATTAATATACATGAGTTTAAGAATAAAAATTATAACTATTTTAAAACCAAATTAAAAGACGTGTTAATTAATATGATACCCGATAAAAAGCCACGATTAAAATTAAATTCAAGTTCCTTAAATATAATTATGGTTGTTGGAGTTAATGGTACTGGCAAAACATCGTTTGCAGGAAAGTTAGCACATTATTTTAAAAATAGAAATAAGAAAATAATGCTAGTCCCAGCAGATACTTATCGGGCTGGTGCTATTAATCAATTAACATTGTTAGCCAATCATGCAGGGGTTGAGGCCTTAAAGACTTCAGAAGGCGCAGACCCTGCATCAGTAGTTTTTGATGGAATACAGTCTGCCATTGCCAAGAAAAAGGACATATTGCTAATTGATACTGCTGGAAGATTGCATACTTATCAAAACTTAATGAAAGAATTAGAGAAAATCAAAAGAGTGGCTATCAAAACTGCTCCAGATTCTTCATTAATGACAACATTGGTGATTGATGCCAATACTGGTCAAAACGGACTTATACAAGCTCAATATTTTAAAAATGCACTAGACATCAATAGCCTTGCCTTAACAAAATTAGATGGTACAGCCAAAGGTGGTATAATTCTTACTATACAGAAAGAACTAAATATTCCTGTAGAATATGTAACATTTGGTGAAAAAATTGACGACATAGCAGAATATGACACTGAAACATTTATTGAAGCGCTTCTTGATTGACACCTTTTGCAATTTTCTATATACTTATAGGGAATTTGTCTAAATATGAATTAATCTGTTATTATATTTCTTTATAGTAAAATATATTTGATTTTTACATATTTTTTGTTTAAAATAAATTGTTTAAACAGAGCAGATAAGAATTTTTAAATATGAAAAGAATAAGAAAAGGTACATGACAATTTTTCATATGAACTCTAAAATAGGAAGTTGTATCACTTAGAAATATTATAGTTAAATATAATTAAAAAAGAGTATAACAAAAAGCAAAAAGAAAAACTCGAATATTTTTTAGAGGTTCTTAAAGCCACCCGCTTTGCGGGTGTTATCTTTATTGTTATATTATGATATTTTAAAGAAATATTTTTAATACAGGAAAATTATGTTAAATATACTATCAGAAAAATTACAAAATATATTGGGTAAGATAAAGAATAAAGGAAAAATTACTGAAAAAGACATAAAAGAATCTTTAAGGGAAGTAAAATTAGCTCTTCTTGAAGCCGATGTAAACTATAAAGTAGTAAAAGATTTTATATCAAAATTGGAAGAGCGCGCTCTTCAAGAAGAATTGTCCAAGGCTTTAACACCTGGCCAGCAAATGGTTAAAATAACTAATGAAGTTCTTACTGAGATATTGGGAAATACCCAGAGCAAAGTCAAGACTGATACTGAAATCCCAACTATTTTTCTTTTAGTAGGCTTGCAAGGTTCTGGAAAAACTACTACGGCAGCAAAACTAGCATCACAAATGAAGAGTCAAGGGCATAAACCATTATTAGTAGCTGCAGATAAGATAAGACCAGCAGCTGTTGAACAATTGCATATTATGGGGAAAAAAGCTGGAGTTGATGTTTTTTCAAGGGGGAATAATGAAAAAGCACTACAGACAATTAATGCTGCTAAACAATATGCACTAGATAATAAAAAAGATATAATGATTATTGATACGGCAGGTAGACTGCATGTTGATGAAAAACTTCTTGAGGAAATTAAACAAATTAAGAGTTCTTTGGTTGTACATGAAACTTTATTAGTTTTAGATGCGTTGATGGGACAGGATGCACTGTTAGTTGCAAATACTTTTAACCAGACTATTGGAATTGATGGATATATTCTGACAAAACTAGATGGAGATGCCCGTGGTGGTGTTACTTTATCTATTAAAAACGTAACTGCATTACCTATTAAATACATTGGTGTTGGTGAAAAAATTAATGATATTGAACCATTTTACCCTGATAGAATGTCTTCTAGAATTCTTGGAATGGGTGATACGGCAAGTTTGATTGAAAAAATTGAAGCTAATTATGATCGCAACGAATTAAAAAAAATGGCAAATAAAGAGTTCAGGGAACAGTTCGATTTAAACGATTTCTATGAACAGCTCAAAAGACTAAAAAGTATGGGTTCGATGGAAAAAATATTTGAGATGCTACCTATGAAAGGCCTTGGTTTAGCAAAAAATTTAAATCAAGGTCTAGGTAATGGAGAAAAAGAACTTAATAGAGTTGAGGCAATGATTTGTTCTATGACCAAACAGGAAAAGTCTGAACCTGAGATAATAAATGGCAGCAGGAGAAAAAGGATTGCAAAAGGTAGTGGTACGAGTGTTAGTGATGTAAATAAACTTTTAAAACAATTTTTCAAGATGAAAAAATTTTTAAAGAAGAGTCCAAATACAAAATCAATGACTTCTTTTATTAGATAGTTAGTAAAAAAAAGATTATAAATTATTCGAAATAGAGGTGGAGGAATAATATGTCAGCAAAAATAAAATTAAGAAGAGAAGGGTCTAAGAAAAAGCCTTCATACAAAATTGTAGTAATTGATTCTCGCAAACCAAGAGATGGAAGATTTATCAAGATGTTGGGTTATTACCAGCCAACAAATGATACCTATGGATTTAAAGTAGACAAAGAAGAAAGCTTAAAGTGGATAAAACAAGGTGCCCAAATGACTGCAACTGTTGAATCACTCTTTAAAAAAAATGGAGTTTTAGATAAAACAGCAACTGAATGAAACAACTAATTTACAATATTGTTTTGGAGAGTAAATTGAAGAACACATTAGAGTTTTTATTAAAAGAAATTGTTAATTTCCCTGAATTTGTTGGAATTAACGAAATTAATACAGAAAACCTGAATATTTTAGAAATTAATGTTGACTCAGCTGATGTTGGTAAAATTATTGGTAAACAGGGAAAAGTAATTAAAGCAATACGAACAATAGTAAAAGCGGCTACCATAAAAGATAACAAGAAAACAATTATTAAAATTCTCGAAGAATAAAGATACCTTTCAAATTAAGAGTAGGGGTAACAAGATATTATATGGAAATAACCATATTGACAATATTTCCAGAGATGTTTATTTCGCCTTTTTCGGAAAGTATTATTAAGAGAGCACAGGAAAAAAATTTAATAAATATAAATATTATTGATATAAGGGATTTTACCAAAGATAAACATAAGAGCGTGGATGATTATTCTTACGGCGGTGGTCCTGGAATGGTTTTAAAGCCTGGACCAATAATAGATGCAGTAGAATATATTAAAAATGAGAAAAATATTGGCATAAATAGTAAAATTATTGTTACATCAGCGCAAGGAAAAATATTTAAACAAGAAATAGCAAAAAAATTTGCAAAAAAGTCTCATTTAATATTTATCTGTGGAAGATATGAAGGAATAGATGAACGTGTTCGTCACTTACTAAAAGCAGAAGAAATATCAATTGGTGATTATGTTACAACCGGTGGGGAGATACCGGCAATGGTTATGGTTGATGTTATTATTCGTATGTTACCAGGAGTTCTTGGAAAAGAAGAATCAGCAATTAACGACTCTTTCTATAACGGATTATTGGATTATCCCCATTATACTAGACCTGAATCTTTTAGAGGGGAAAAAGTACCAGCTGTGTTGTTATCAGGTAATCACAAAGAAATAGAGGCCTGGAGAAAAAAGCAGTCTTTACTGGAAACAATAATTAAAAGGCCTGATTTATTAATTAATAGAAAATTTACCAAGGATGAAATTAAAATTATAAATGATTTAAAAACAGATGATAAGGAAAAGAGAGGGGAAAAATAAATGGATTATATAAAAGATATTGAAAATGATAACTTAAAAAAAGAAAACTTCGAAGCATGCCCTGGTGATTTAATTGAAGTATATCAAAGAATTGTTGAAGGAGAAAGGAAAAGGATACAAGTATTCAGAGGAATATTGATAGCCCAAAAACATGGAGGAAGCAGAGAAACTATAACTGTTAGAAAAGTTACCAAAGGCATTGGGGTAGAGAAAATATTTCCTATACATTCCCCGAATATCGAAAAGATAAAGTTAGTCAAAAAAGGTTCTACCAGAAAGGCTAAGTTATATTATCTGAGAGACAGAGTTGGACAAAAGGGACTGATGAGTTAAAGATAAACATACATATACAAAGTATCCAATAATAAAATTGTTAAGGAATAATCAATTTAATCAGAAAAAAATAATTAAATTAAAAAAAAGTATTAAATATTTTTATCAGGAACGAAAAAGAATTGAAAATCTAAAATATTTTGAAAAAAAGTGCTTTTCCAAGGGTTTTCATTGTGTTGCTGGAATAGACGAGGTAGGTCGTGGTTCTTTGGCGGGGCCTGTAGTTGCCGCGGCTGTTGTTCTAAAAGATATTGACTATTTTCATATTAATTATTTAAAAGATTCAAAAAAACTAAATAAAAGTAAAAGAGAAAAAGTTAATGAATTAATTAGAAGGAAATCTGATAATATAGGGATTGGAATAGTAGGTCCAGATATCATTGATAAGATAAACATAGCTCAAGCCACTTTTTTGGCTATGAAAAGGGCTATTATTGACTTGAAATATTTTCCAGATTATGTTTTGGTAGATGGTTTTAAGATTCCCTTTATTAGTATTCCTCAATATAATATCGTCAAAGGTGAAGATAAAAGCGTCTCTATTGCTGCAGCATCCATTATTGCCAAAGTATATCGTGATAAAATTATGCTTGATTTTCATAAAAAATATCCGGTTTACCAGTTTGACAAAAATGTTGGATACGGAACAAAAAAGCATATTCTTGCAATAAAACAATTTGGAATCACTTCTATTCATCGTAAAACCTTCAAAGGTGTATCGACTGATATTGAAAAAATTAAAGAGAAGAAGCAGGCAACACTTTATCAATATAAAATTAAAATAAATGAATAATATCGGGAAAATTGGAGAAGAAATAGCGGTACAGTATTTAGAAGAAAACGGCTATATTATTTTAGAGAAAAATCTTAAATTTCTCTTTGGAGAAATCGATATTATAGCTGAGAAAAATAACTATATTTGCTTTGTGGAAGTAAAATCAAGAAAGACCGAGAAATATGGTCTCCCAGAGGAAGCAATCACTCAATCCAAAAAGAAGAAGATAATCAAGGTTGCTCAACTTTATATAAAAAAGAAACATATCAGAAATAAATTGTTTCGTTTTGATGTTATTTCTATTAACTTTAACAAATGTATTTCGAGAAAAATAAGGCATATAAAAAATGCCTTTTCACAGTAATAAATATACATAGATTGTAGGTGTACTTTTTGATTTCAAAACTTCTTAGTACTGCACTTTTTGGGGTAGAAGCATTTTTAGTTGAAGTAGAAATAGATGTATCAAACGGACTTCCCTCTTTTAATATTGTTGGACTGCCTGATACAGCTGTGCAGGAATCAAAAGAAAGAGTGAGAGCTGCCATAAAAAATGCTGAATACCAATTCCCAATGCAAAGAATAACCGTTAATCTGGCCCCTGCTAATGTTAAAAAAGAAGGTCCTGCTCTTGATTTACCCATAGCTATTGGTATACTGTCAGCAAATAGACAAATAAATCATTTTTCCTATAAAAAATATATTACGATTGGAGAACTATCTTTAAATGGTCAAATAAGACCAGTCAATGGTATATTATCTATAGCACTAATGGCTAGAAAGAGAGGGATAAAAAACTTAATTGTGCCAGAAGAAAATGCTGTTGAGGCTAGTATTGTAGATGGAATAAACATTTATCCTGTTTCCAATTTACGAGAGGTAGTTAGATTTTTAAACCAGGAAATAGATATTTCACCAATCATTATTGATAAAAAAGAAATTATGAAAAATGTTAATGATTATCAAATAGATTTTTCTGATGTGAAAGGCCAAAATAATGCCAAAAGAGCCTTGGAAGTAGCTGCTGCAGGTAGTCATAATGTAATTATGATAGGACCACCTGGATCCGGAAAAACAATGCTTGCTAGAAGAATACCAACTATAATGCCATCCTTGTCAATAGAAGAATCAATAGAAATCACACGATTATATAGTGTTTCAAATCTATCAAACAGGGATTGTCCTCTTATGACCCGTAGACCATTTCGTTCTCCCCATCATACTATTAGCAACATTGGACTGATTGGTGGTGGTAGAATCCCAAAACCAGGAGAAATAAGCATGGCTCATAACGGTATACTATTTTTAGATGAATTACCTGAATTCAATCGTTCTGCCTTAGAGTCACTCAGGCAGCCTTTAGAAAGTGGAAAAGTTACAATATCTAGGACATTAAGGTCCGTTACTTATCTTGCCAATTTTATGTTAATAGCAGCTGCTAATCCATGTCCGTGTGGATTTTTCGGTGATCCTGTTAAACAATGTACCTGCACATCTTATCAAATAAGAAAATATAGATCGAAAATATCGGGACCATTATTAGATAGAATTGATATACAGATTGAAGTTCCAAGATTGGATTATAGAGAACTAGCAAACAGAAATAGACATAAAGACAATTCTGATAAAATTAGAAATAGGGTGGAAAAGGCAAGGAGAATACAAAATTCACGTTTTAAAAATCAATCAATATATTGTAATTCACAAATGAATCGCAAAGACATTGAAAGGCATTGTAAAATATCTAAAGAGGGATGGACACTTTTAGATAAAGCCATGGATAAATTAAAACTCAGTGCCAGGGCTTATGATAAAATATTGAAATTATCCAGGACAATTGCGGACCTAGCTTTATCAGAAGAAATAAAGATTTCTCACATATCAGAAGCTATCCAATACAGGAGTTTAGATAGAGAAGATCTTATATAAAAGAGTCTTGTAAGAATTATAAAACTACGAAAGGACTTTATTATGATTAAAAATATATTAGCTCCGTCAATATTAAATGCTGATTTCTCTTGTCTGAGAGAAGTGCTTGTTATGTTAGAAAAAAGTAAAATAGATTTGATACATCTTGACATAATGGACGGTAGCTTTGTTCCAGATATTTCTTTTGGTCCAATGATTGTTGATACGATTAGCAAAAATACTTCTATACCTCTGAGTGTTCATTTGATGATCGAAGATCCTGACCGATATATAAATTCTTTTTCGAAAGCTATGGACAAAAATGATTGCCTTACCGTGCATGTTGAAGCATGTAAGCATTTGGATAGGGCATTGCAACTTATTCTCGATTCTGGGCTAAAAGCAGGGGTAGCATTGAACCCTTCTTCTTCATTAGACTCAATAAAATATGTTCTTGACAAATTGAGCAATATCCTTGTTATGACAGTAAATCCTGGTTTTGGAGGGCAAAAGTTTATACCGGCTATGATGTCAAAGATTAAAACCGCTCGAGAAATGGCAATAGAAAATAAAAAAGAAATTGACATTCAGGTAGATGGTGGAATTAATCTTGACAATATTTTAGATGTTAAGAATGCAGGGGCTAATATATTAGTTGTAGGTTCTGAAATATTTAAATCCGCTTATCCAGAAGATATTATCAATAAAATAAAAAATATAATATAAATACATTATATCACTCGTTTTGTGGTCGTGATATTTTCTTATACATTTCTTCTACATTATCCATTATATAGTAAATATCGCACCCGCATAGCGGGTGGCTTTCAGAATCTCTAAAAGAGGTTTAACCTTTTATTGGTTAGTATTTGTTTTGCTTTTTTCTTATATTTTAACTGAATATTTCTAAGCATTAGAAATGTTTGCTTTGGACTGCAGGTGAAAAATTGTTAGATAGCTTCTCTTGCTCTTTTTCATGGTTAAATAAATTTACAAATATAGATGTTATCTTTAGAAAATTAGAGTAGTAATATTATGATAATAAAAATAGCAATTATCGGAAAAACTAATACCGGGAAATCTACGTTATTCAATCGCTTAATTGGGTTTAGAAAAGCAATAGTTCTTGGAGAGGAAGGCATAACCCGTGACAGGAATTATGCGGATTTTAGCTGGCAAAATATGCAGTTTACTTTAATTGATACGGGTGGAGTTGACTACAATAAAAAAACCGAATCCATACAGAGAAAAATAATTGAACAATCAAAAAAAGCAATAATGGAAGCAGATATTATTTTACTCATGCTTGATTTTTTAACTGGAATCCAGGATGAAGATATTGATATTGCCAGGTTCATACGTCAGAAGAACAAAAAAGCAATCTTAGTGGTCAATAAAAGTGATATAAAGAATAAAAATTATTTTTACGGAGATTTTTTTAAGTTAGGTTTAGGGGAACCTTTCCTTGTATCAGCTGAGCAAGGTAAGAATATTGGTGAATTATTGGATAAAATTGCAAAAATAACTTCAAATATAAACAACAAAACTGACATTTATAATAAAGCAGAAGACAATTATATAATAAAAATTGCAATTATTGGGAAACCAAATGTGGGTAAATCAAGCATATTGAATGCATTATTAAACGAAGAAAGATTTATCGTTGATAACTTTCCTGGGACCACCCGCGATTCCATTGAAGCATCAATTTATTTTGACCAATATCATTTAAAGTTTATTGATACTTCAGGACTTCGTAGAAAAAAAAGTGTTAGAGAGAAAGTAGAATATTATGGCAATATACGAACTATGGAATCTATTAAAAAAGCAGATATTGTATTATTAGTCTTAGATGCAAACCAGCATATAAGCATGCAGGATAAGCGTCTCGCTGAAAGAATTCTAGAAGAAAAAAAACCCTGTATTGTTTTATTAAATAAATATGATATTTTTGCTAAAAATAATGAAACTCCCAGAAATCTATTAATAAGAATAAGTAAGTATGATTTAAAATTTTTAAAAGACACGCAAATAATAACAAGCATAGCAGTTGGTCCCAAGAAAAATGTATCCAGGATATTAAAATTTATTATTGATTTATATAATGAATATAGTAGAAAAATAGCAACTCCTGACCTGAATAATTTTTTACAAAAGATTGTAAATCAACATCCACCAAAAGTTATTAATGGTCGAAGGTTGCATTTTTATTACATAACTCAAGTAGGTATAAAGCCACCTGCATTTAAGGTATTTGTAAATGATACAAAACTCATATATAATTCATACCAAAGATATATGGAAAATAAATTTATACATTTTTTTAATTTTAAAGGTACCCCAATTGTATTTTACTATAATAAAAGAAATAAAAATACTTAAAAGGTGAGTATGCAATGACACAAGTATTGATGATTTTGTGTAGTTATTTAATTGGTTCTATACCTTTTGGATATCTAGTAGGAAAATATTTAAAAGGAATAGATATAAGAAAACATGGTAGTGGTAATATAGGAGTAGCTAATACTTTCCGTGTAATGGGTGTAAAGTTAGCATTATTAGTATTAATTGGAGATTGTTTAAAAGGATTATTGGTAATTGTACTTGCACGCTGGTTCTTCTTAGAACAAATGTGGTTTTTTTTATTAATAGGAATTTTCGCAATTATTGGACACAACTGGTCTATTTTTCTAAACTTTAAAGGTGGGAAGGGAATTGCTACAACTTATGGCGTTGTTTTAGCTTTTTATCCAATAATTGCAATTATTTCAGCAATTATATGGTCTATTATAGTAGTTACTACAAAATATGCTGCACTTGGTTCTATTATATCTATTTTTGCTATGTTGATTTTGAGCTTCTTGATCAAAACACCTTTACAGTTCAAAGTTTTTATCATTGTAATTTTTTTATTTGCAATTATCAGACATAGCTCTAATATAGATAGATTAATACATAAAAAAGAGAACAAAATTATCTCAAAAAATTAAAATAATTTTTTTGAGTAAAATATTATATACAGGAAAAAGTAAACATGAAAGAAAATCTTATTATTGTAGAATCCCCAACAAAAGAAAGAGTTCTGAAGGAAATGTTGGGAGAAGGTTATCAAATTGCTTCTAGTAAGGGCCACATTAAAGATTTGCCCAAATCTAGATTAGGAATAAATACAGATAATAATTTTGAACCGACCTGGATAGTTGTTCCAGCTAAGCGTCAAATGATTAAAAAATTAAGACAAATTGCAGAAGGGAAAGAAAAAATATTATTGGCAACTGATCCTGACAGAGAAGGAGAAGCCATTGCCTGGCATATTGCAAATGAATTAAAACTGGAAGAACAGAAATGTAGAATTGTGTTTAATGAGATAACTAAAGAAGTTGTCCTCCAATCTGTCAAACATCCAAGAAAAATTGACATGAATGTTGTTGATTCTCAAATCGCTCGCAGGTTGCTTGATCGTTTAGTGGGATATAAGGTTAGCCCATTATGTTATAAGTATGCTCGAGGGAAAAGTGCTGGAAGAGTACAGTCTGTTGCAGTGCATCTAATTGTAAAAAGAGAGAAAGAAATTGAGGCATTTAAACCAGAAGAATATTGGAGAATAAATGCTATTTTAATTAAGAGTAACCAGAAAAAAGAAAATTCCTTTGAAGCGCTGTTAGTATCTAAAAACAATAAAAAAATAGTAATTAAAAATCAGCAACAAGCCGAAACTCTTTGTAATGAAATAAAGAACTATAAGTTTGTTGTTTCTGATATTAAAAAAAGAAAAGAACAGAAGCATCCTCCATTACCATTTAAAACAAGTACATTACAACAAATGTCATATAATAAGCTAAATTTTTCCGTAAAACGTACAATGCGAATTGCACAGCAATTATATGAAGGTATATCAATACCAGGACATGGTACCCTTGGATTAATTACTTATATGAGAACTGATTCAAATAGAATTTCTGAAGAGGCAAAAAAAAGCTGTAGGAATTATATAGAAAAGAATTTTGGAAAGGAATTCGTTTCTTCAGGAAAAAAAAATAAAAGTACAGGTAAAAAAACAAACTCAAAAATACAAGATGCACATGAGGCAATTAGACCAACTTCTGTTAACTTGTCTCCCGAACAAATAAAAGACAGTCTTTCATCTGATCAGTATAAACTTTATAATCTAATCTGGAGACATTTTGTTGCTAGTCAAATGAAATCCGCATTGCTTGAAAGAAGTAATGTAAAGATAAATGCTAAAGAATATGTTTTTGAATTAAATGGTGCAAAGATATTATTTTCGGGTTATTTAAAAATATTTCAAGATAATGATATAGAGAAAAAAATAATACCTTCCCTGGAAATAGGTGAAAGCATATCCCTAATAAAATTGGACCCAAAACAATCATTTACTAAGGCACCCGCTAGATATAATGAAGCAAGCCTTGTCAAGGTTTTAGAAAAAGAAGGTATTGGGAGACCAAGTACTTATGCCGTTATTATCGATAAGATTCAAACAAGAAATTATGTGGAAAAAGAAAATAAAAGATTTCTTCCCACCAAATTAGGATTTGTTGTCGATGAATTTTTAATGAAATATTTCTCCAATATCATAAATGTTAAATTTACTGCTAATATGGAAAGCAAGTTAGATAAAATAGAATCCGGGGAAGATAATTGGCAAAAAACATTGGATATTTTTTATCAATCACTATTAGAGGACATAAATAAATTAAATCAAAAACCACCAAAAAAACTAATTGAACAAAGCAAAGAGTTAACAGATGAAAAATGCACAGTATGTGGCAGTCCAATGGAAATTAAAAATGGTCCTTATGGAAAATATCTGGCATGTTCAAAAAAACCTTTGGAACATCCTACTAAACCTTATATGATTAAAATTGGAGTTGCTTGTCCCATAAAAGATTGTACTGGTGAGATTATTAAACGCAAAAGCAAAAAGGGTAGGATATTTTATGGCTGCAGTAATTATCCTGAATGCAATTTTTATTCAATACATATGCCTGTTAATGAAAACTGTCCTGAATGTGGTTCAATTTTGGTAAAAATTAACAGCAAGCGAAAAGGCACTTTTTACCAATGTAGCTCAAAGAAATGTGATTATCGCAAGAAGGTAAACAAAAATGATTAAAGATAAAACATTATTAATGCAAAATCAGCTAAAAGATTATAGTAATTATTTGGAAGAAAGAAAAAATTTCTCCTACAACACTGTAAATGCTTATTTAAAAGATTTGAATGATTTATTATCTTTTATTAATAAGAACAATAAAATCAACGATTTCTCTTCAATAGATTATAAACTTATTAGAAAATATGTTGTTATTTTGAAAAAAAAGCAATTTTCTGATAGAACTATAGCTAGAAAAATATCATCCTTTCGAGTATTTTTTAAGTATCTGGTTCAACATGAATTAATTGATAGCAATCCTGCAGAATATGTGCAAATACCTAAAATGAAAAAAAAATTACCAGATTTCTTATTTTATGAAGAAGTTATCAAGTTAATTAATTCTTTTAAGGAAGATAAACCTACTACAAAAAGAGATCAAGCTATTATAGAACTACTATACGGAACAGGAATGAGGGTAACAGAATTGTCTGATTTAAATCTTGACGATATAAATATAGAAGATGATACAATAAAACTTTTAGGGAAAGGTTCCAAAGAAAGAATAGTACCATTTAGCAGGCCAGTCAAAATAGCCATAAAAAAATATCTTGATCAAAGGGGGCAAATTCCTAAAAAAGATTATAGGCAATTAATTTCAAAAAAGGCAATGTTTGTGAACAATTTTGGAAAAAGACTTTCTGCAAGAAGTATTCGAAGAATTATTAACAAATATATTCGGATAGCCTGTTTAAACAAGAAAATAAGTCCCCATGTTTTTAGACATACTTTTGCAACTCATCTCTTAAATGGTGGTGCCGATTTAAGATCGGTTCAAGAATTACTTGGACATGAAAGCCTATCCACTACACAGATATATACACATATTACGAAAGATAATTTAATAAAAACATATAAAAAATCTATACCTAGAAAATAACACAATATAATATATATAAACATAAAAAAACTATCTTTTTAGATGGTGAAAAATATTTAATTTGTTTATATTATCAAAAATATTAAAAATTTTTGACACGAGAAATAAAAAAATGGGTTAATAAAATTAATATATTATTGAATGAAGGAGACCTAGAAACTATGTATAAAGGTACAACAATTCTAGCTGTGAGGCGAGAAAATGAAATAGCTATTGCCGGAGATGGTCAAATTACCATGGGTAATACCATTGCCAAAAACGAAGCAAAAAAAATTAGAAAATTTTATAATGATAAGGTATTGACTGGATTTGCAGGTGGGGCTGCTGATGCACTTACTTTGTATGAAAGATTTGAAAATAAACTTGAAGAATTTCAAGGGAACCTAAAAAGGGCATCAATTGAGTTGGCAAAAGATTGGAGAACTGACAAAGTTTTAAGAAGATTAGAAGCCTTGCTCATTGTTGCTGATTTACAAGATATGTTTACTATTTCTGGGAATGGTGACATTATAGAACCCGATAAACCGATTGCGGCAATTGGTTCAGGTGGCCCCTATGCCCTGGCATCAGCACAGGCTTTACTTAGTTTCACTGAATTAACTGCTTCTGACATTGCATTGGAGTCATTAAAAATAACAGCTTCAATTTGTATCTATACAAACGATTATATTGCGGTTGAATCTCTTAAAGAGTAATGGAGGTAAAATTATGCTCAAAGATTTAATACCATCTGAAATTGTTTCAGAATTGGACAAATATATTATTGGACAAAAAAGGGCAAAGGAAACTGTGGCAATTGCCTTAAGGAATAGAATAAGAAGGAAAAAATTACCAAAAAAATTAATAGATGAAGTTACTCCTAAAAATATTATAATGATTGGTTCAACAGGAGTTGGAAAAACAGAGATAGCACGTAGATTGGCAAAAATTGTAAAAGCGCCGTTTATAAAAGTTGAAGCAACTAAATTCACTGAAGTAGGATATGTTGGTAAAGATGTTGATTCAATGATAAGAGATTTAGTACAAAGTTCTATTCAGCTTGTTCGTGCTGAAAAGATTGACCAAATAAGGGAAAAAGCAAAAGAAAGAGTAGAAGAAAGGATATTACAATCTCTTTTCCCAACTATTAAAAAAGATGAATTCATTTATAAAAAAACAGATTATTCTGAAAATAAGCAAAGCAATGATCTCACCGAAAAAAATGAAAGTTCAGTTATTAATAATGATTTTTCAAGAAAAAGCCAACAAATAGAAAGAGCTCAAAAAACTAAAGAGAAACTCAGGGAAAGACTCAGAAAGAAACAATTTGAGGATAAAATAATAGATATTGAAATCGAAGAAAGAGATCAATCTTCCATGGATTTGTTTTCTAATATGGGAATGGAAGGAATTGGGATTAATTTTAAGGATATTATGGATAGAATGTTACCAAGTAAGAAAAAAAGACAAAAAATCAAAATATCAGATGCAAGAAAAATACTTCTGGATGACGAAATAGAAAAAATGTTAGATTCAAGCAAGATAGCAAGAGAAGCAATTCAAAGGTCTGAGGAATTGGGAATAGTATTTATTGATGAAATAGACAAGATTGCAATGAAAGAAAAATCATATGGCCCTGATATTTCCAGAAGTGGTGTTCAAAGGGATATTCTACCAATTATTGAAGGCTCTTCAGTCATTACAAAATATGGAGTTGTAAAAACTGACCATATTCTATTCATAGCTGCAGGTGCCTTTAATTCTTCAAAACCATCAGACTTAATTCCTGAATTGCAGGGAAGATTTCCATTAAGGGTAGAATTAGACAATTTAAATCAAAAAGACCTAGAAAGAATTTTAACAGAACCAGATAATTCACTAATTAGACAATATAAGGCACTTTTAAATACAGAAGGAATTAAAATAGAATTTCAGGAAGAAGCGATTCAAGAATTAGCTAGAATGGCTGTAATTGTAAATGAACAAAACGAAAATATTGGTGCAAGGAGACTCTACACAATCCTTGAAAAATTGTTAGACAGAATTTCATTTAATGCTCCTAAAATTGGGAAAAGAAAGTTGATTATTACTAAAAAATATGTAAAAACAAGGCTTCAAAATGTAGTTCAAAAAGAAGATTTAAGTAAATACATATTGTAAGGACTTTATAAAAATTCTAAATTTTATATTCTTAAGTTTAATTAGCAAATTATAATTACTCATGTATGTTGATTAACAAAACTAATTATGTTATACTTATTTGGTTTTTAACTTGCTTTATTTTATAATATAACTATGCTAAAGTATTAAGAATTATTTAAAAATTATTAAAAAGGAGAGTGGTTATTTGAGCGTTGTATCTATGAAACAATTATTAGAATCTGGTGTACATTTTGGACATCAAAAAAGACGGTGGGATCCCAGAATGCGACCGTATATTTTTACTGAGAGGAATAACATCTATATTATTGATTTACAGCAAACTGTAAAATTAATAGATGAAGCCTATAATTTTATTCATAATCTTGCCAGAAATAATGGTGATATCTTATTTGTAGGAACCAAAAAGCAAGCACAGGAATCAATTAGTTTAGAAGCTGAAAAATGTGGAATGCCATATGTAAATTACAGATGGCTTGGTGGTACCTTAACTAATTTCAGCACAATAAATCAAAGAGTTAAACGTCTTTTTCAATTAGAAAGAATGGAACAAGGAGAAGAATTTAATTTACTTCCAAAAAAAGAAGTTATTATTTTAAAGAGAGAAAAAGAAAAACTTGAAAAATTATTGACTGGTATCAAATATATGGAAAAATTACCAGATGCCTTGTTTGTTATTGATCCAAAGAGAGAGAAAATAGCAGTAGCTGAAGCCAGAAAATTATCAATTCCCATTGTAGCTGTTGTTGATACCAATTGTAACCCTGAAGAAATAGATTATGTTATTCCTGGCAATGATGATGCAATTAGAGCAATCAAGTTAATGACTTCAGTTGTTGCAGATGCCGTACTTGAAGGTAAAAAAGCATCTTTGGAAGATGAAAGTAACACTAAAGAAGAAAACGTAAAAGTTGCAGTATAATATATTAATTCATTTATTATTCAATATTTGTTATCTTAAAGGAGACTGAAAAGATGAGCATTAGTGCTAAACTAGTTAAAGAACTAAGAGATAAAACTGGTGCAGGTATGATGGATTGTAAAAAAGCCTTAACCCATACTAATGGCGATTTAGAAAAAGCAGTCGATTATCTTAGGAAAAAGGGAATACAATCGGCAACTTCTAAATTTGGTCGAAAGGTTTCTAATGGCTTAATTGCTTCATATATTCATTTAGATGGTAAGGTTGGAGTGTTGTTGGAAATTAATTGTGAAACTGATTTTGTTGCCAAAACTCCAGAATTTAATGAATTAGCGAAAAATATTACACTCCAAATAGCAGCATCCAACCCGAAATATATTAGTAGAGAAGATGTTCCTGAAGACATTATTAACAAAGAAAAAGAAATATATTTTGGACAAGTTGAAAATATGAATAAACCAGAAAAAGTTCTTAACAATATTGTTGAAGGGAAGCTTAATAAGTATTTTAAAGAGATCTGCTTGCTAGAACAGGAATATATTCGAGATACAGATAAAACAGTTAACCAATTAATTTTAGAGGCAATAGCAAAATTAAAAGAAAACATTGTCCTTAGACGTTTTGTCAGATATCAACTTGGAGAAGAAGAATAAAAAGCTATCAAAAAATGCAGAAAAATAACCCAATATATAAAAGAATATTATTGAAATTAGGTGGAGAGTCTTTTTCTTCAAAAGGGAAAGACGGAATTGATGTTGATAGGGTAAAATTTATATCCAAAGAATTAGCAGATATCAAGCAAATGGGAATACAAATTGCAATAGTCATTGGTGGTGGAAACATTTTTCGGGGTAGACAAGCAAGTAAGAAAGGTATTAACCAGGTATCTGCTGATTACATGGGGATGCTAAGCACAGTTATAAATGCTCTTGCTTTACAAGATTCTCTAGAGAAGCTTAATATTGAAACAAGAGTACAAACTGCTATTGAGATGAAAGCAGTTGCTGAACCTTATATTAGAAGAAGAGCTATTAGACATTTAGAGAAAAATAGAATTGTTATATTGGCAGCAGGCACTGGTCATCCTTTCTTTACAACGGACACTGCAGCTGCATTAAGGGCAATAGAGTTGAATGCAGATGCCATATTAAAAGCAACAAAGGTAGACGGTATTTATGAATCTGATCCACTTTTAAATGTAAATGCATTAAAATACAAGAAAATCAGTTTTCTTGATTTTTTAAATAAGAACTTAAGAGTTATGGATGCTACATCTATATCATTATGTATGGAAAATAAAGTTCCAGTTATTGTTTTTAATTTAAATTTGCCTGGAAATATAAAAAAAGTAATTTTAGGTGAACCCATAGGAACAATTGTAAAGGAGGACTGATGATGTTAAATGAAATTACAAATGAAGCTGAACATAAAATGAAAAAGGCTATTCAAGTTATAAAAGAAGAGTTATCTCATATAAGAACTGGAAGAGCTTCAAGCGCATTGGTAGAAAATATAAAAGTAGAATATTATGGTATCCCAACTCCTTTAAAAGAAATCGCTAATATATCTATTCCAGAAGCAGATTTAATTGTTATCCAACCATGGGATAAAAATTGTGTGAACGATGTAGAAAAAGCCATCTGGAAAGAGGACATTGGGTTAACACCAAATAATGATGGAAATGTTATTCGTTTATCAATTCCACCAATGACAGAAGAAAGAAGAAAAGAGATGGCTAAAATAGTTAAAAAAGAAACTGAATCCTCTAAAGTAGCCATTAGAAATGTTAGAAGAGAGATAAATGATAAGATAAAGAAAATGGAAAAAGATAGTGAAATATCTGAAGATAAAAGTAAAGAATTATTTAAGGAAATACAAGAATTAACAGATAATTATACTAAAAAAATAGATGATATTTATAAATTAAAAGAATCAGAAATAATGAAAGTTTAAATAACAAAATAATGTTTTTAATTCGGAGGCCCGTAAAGAATTATTTAAAAAATAAATAATTATAAAGTAAAATAAATTAAAATACCCCCCTCCTTTTTTATTTAACCATGACCACCTTCTAAGAAGACGGGGGTTTTTTATAAAACAATAAAGGCAAATACTGTAATGATTCTTAACAATAATTTAGATAATTTTGCAAATGTTAAAATAATACCAAGTCATTTAGCAGTTATAATGGATGGAAACAGACGCTGGGCAAAGAAACACAAACTTGCCAGTTTTATAGGTCACAGAGAAGGCGTAAAGACCATAAAAATGATTATTACTGAATCAATAAAAGTTGATATTAAAATATTGACACTATATGCATTTTCTACAGAAAATTGGAAAAGATCACAAAATGAAATTACATCTTTAATGAATTTATTTCAAGAAGTTATTGAAAGAGAGAAAATTAATTTAATAGAGAACCAAATCAAAGTAAATTTTATAGGTAGCAGAAATTGTTTATCTAAATTCTTAAAAAGAGCAATGATTGATTTAGAAAAAGCTACTGAGAATAATTCTCGACTTATTTTAAATATAGCGATTAATTACGGCGGTAGGGCAGATATATGTCAAGCCTTCAAGTCAGTCTTCCTTAAATTAAAAGAAAATGATGTTAAATATCCTGTCATTGACGAAAACATGATAAGTCAACATCTTTTTACAGCAGGGATTCCAGATCCTGACTTACTAATACGAACCGGAGGCGAAAAGAGAATCAGCAACTTTCTACTATGGCAAATTGCTTATACAGAACTATGGTTCACAAAAACATATTGGCCAGATTTTTCTAAAAATGATTTTTTGAAAGCTTTAAACGATTACGAAAAAAGGGTGAGAAAATTTGGGGGAGAAATTTGAAAAAATAAAAATACGTACTTTAACTATTATTATAGGGGTTCCCATAGTATTAGTTATTATCAACTTTGGTGGGCTGGTATTTTATTTAACTATAGCCTTGATAGCAACTTTGGGCTTTTTTGAATTACATAATATATTCAAGAAAAAATATAATCCCTCTTTGCTTTTAGGAGTATTTTTAACATTATTTTTTTTATTAAGGAGATTTTTACCAGATACTATTGGTATTGAAGATAATATATTTTTTACAATAATCCTATTACTTTTATTCTTAGAGCATTTTTTCAAAACTCCAAATAATAAAAATATGGTTATTAATATAGCAATAAGTTTGTTTATTGCTATATATATAGGTCATTTTTTATCTTTTTTAATTAGTATCAGAGATATGCCTAACGGAAAATTTTTTATTATTTTTGCTCTATTTGCAACCTGGATGAATGATACATTTGCTTACCTCTTTGGGGTTAATTTTGGGAAAAGACATATTTTTCCAAATATAAGTCCCAACAAAACATTAGCAGGCTCTATTGGTGGACTTTCAGGTGGCTTATTTTGTGGTATTCTTTTTTATTTCTTAATTCCATCTCATCTGGTAATTATGATTGCTTTTGGTATAATTGCGTCTCTTAGCGGTCAGATTGGTGATTTATTTGAATCAATCATAAAAAGGAATTTTGATGTTAAAGATTCTGGTACAATAATACCAGGACATGGCGGAGTCCTTGATTGCATGGATAGTATTTTATTTTCTGTTCCAGTTTTATTTTTCTTTTTGAAATATTTTATTATTTAGTCTAAATATATATAATTAGTAACGAAAAAATAAACGGAGACAAATTACATGAAAAAACGTTTAGCAATATTGGGCTCTACTGGTTCTGTAGGCAAACAAACATTAGAAGTGATTCAAAATGAACCAGAACATTTTGAGATTTTTGCACTATCTGCATGGAGAAATGTTGATCTGTTAAAAACACAGATTGAAAAATACAAACCAAAATATGTGGTAGTAAAAGATGATAAAATTGCCAAAGAGTTAAAAAACAAATTGAGGAATATAAATAATTGCAATATATTATATGGTGAATACGGACTAAGCAAAATATCTGTCATGAATGAAGTTGATATGTTGGTAGTAGCAATTACTGGTATTACTGCATTAAAACCTGTTATGGAGGCAATTAATGAGAAAAAAGAGATTTGTCTTGCGAACAAAGAAATAGTAGTATCTGCAGGTGAATTATTAACTAAAGAAGCAAACTCCAATGGAATAAAGATAGTACCTATTGATAGTGAACATAGTGGAATATTACAATGTATACAAACAGACTATTATGATAATATTGAAAAAATTATTATTACTGCTTCAGGGGGTCCATTTTATAATTTAAAAGAATCTGCCTTGGATAAGGTCTCAGTTGAGGAAGCCCTAAATCATCCGAATTGGAAAATGGGAAATAAAGTTACTATTGATTCTGCCACATTAATGAATAAAGGCCTTGAAGTTATTGAGGCATATTGGCTTTTTAATATTCCACTCAATAAGATAGAAATTTTGATACATCCCCAGAGCTATATTCATGCATTGGTTCAATACGAAGACGGCAGCATGATTGCTCAATTGAGTAACCATGATATGCGAATACCAATTCATTTTGCTTTACATTATCCAAAAAGAGTGAAAAATAATTTAGCCAGACTTAATTTAATAAAAATAGGTCAATTAACCTTTAAAAAACTTGATACTAAACGATTTCCTAGCATTGATCTTTGTTATGAAGCCATTAAACAGGGAGGAACTTTTCCTTCAGCATTAAATGCAGCAAATGAAGTTGCCGTTAATTCTTTTTTGAAACAGGGTTTAAGATTTAAAAACATTATTAAGGTTGTTTCTATGGTAATGGATAAACATAAAAATAAAGAAAACCCTACTATAAGTGACATAATTTACCAAGATAGAGAAACAAGAAAATTAGCGGCAAGAATATGTTCTGAAATAAAAGATTAATATCTATGAAAAAAGTTGTCTAATTATAGGAGGAGATATTTTAATTGCTGACTGTATTAGCTTTTATTTTTGTGCTTGGAATAGCAATACTTTTTCATGAGTTCGGACATTTTGTAACTGCGAAATTAGCAGGTATAAAAGTTTTCCGTTTTTCCTTAGGTTTTGGTCCAAAAATTGCAGGTTTTTTCTGGAAAGGAACTGAATATATATTATGTCTTTTTCCATTTGGTGGATATGTTAAAATGGCTGGTGAAACACCTCAGCAAGAAGAATATAAAAATGCTGAAAATAGTGAGATTACATCTGAAAAATACTTGCCTGACAAAGAAAGATTTGATAAAAAACCTTTTTTTATCAAATTCGCAGTAATTTTCAATGGCCCTATCATGAATTTAATTCTAGCAATATTTTTATTAATAATTGTTTTTTTCTTTTCCGGAACAGCACAAGTAACTAATATAATCAGTGACGTTACAGAGAACAGCCCAGCTGAAAAAGCAGGAATTATTAGTGGTGACAAGATAGTAGCAATTGATTCAAAGATAGTGGAAAATGCTGAAGATATTTCTGAGATGATAAATAAAGGAAAAGATACAGTAATTAAAATGCGCCTTATGAGGAATAATAGTTACTACGAAACTAAAGTTACTCCAGAATACAATTCCGAATATGACAGGGCTATGATAGGCATTACTTTAGAAGTTAATATAAAAAAAATATCACTTTTTCAATCATTTAAGAAATCATTTGAAATGTTTTTTGAAATAATCCATTTAATAGCGATTGGATTTTTAGAAACATTCACTGGCAAAATACCAGTTGAACTTGCTGGTCCATTAGGAATTGCCCAAATGGCTGGAGAGGCTGCAAAGATTGGCTTTTTAAACTTGCTATTTTTTAGTGCTGTAATAAATATATCTTTGGGAATAATAAATCTTTTCCCAATTCCTATTCTGGATGGAGGACAAATTGTTTTGTTGGCAATTGAAAAAGTAAGGGGAAAAGCTCTTGAACCCGAATATATTAATTTCCTGTATATTATTGGATTTGCATTGATTATAATGATTTTTTTAATAGCAACTTATCAAGATATTTTAAGAATATTTTCAAAATAATTAAGAATAAAACTATATGGATATAAAAAATATTGTTAGAAGAAAAAGTAAAGTTGTAGAAATTGGTAAACTTAAAATTGGAGGTAGTAATCCAATTTCTGTACAGTCCATGACTAACTGTAATGTGAAAGATGCTGAAGCTACTATCATGCAAATTAAACAGTTAGAAGAAGCTGGCTGTGATTTGGTTAGAATTGCTATTCCAGATATTGAATCATGTCAATATATTCCAACAATTAAAAAACAAGTAAATATTCCAATTATGGCAGATATTCATTTTAGCTACGCTATAGCTATTGAAGCGATAAAAAATAATGTGGAAGGTATAAGAATAAACCCTGGAAATATAAAAAAAGAAGAACAGATTATTGATATTATTGAAACAGCTCGCAAAAAAAATGTATTAATACGTTTTGGAGTAAATGCAGGTTCGCTGGATAAAAAAATTATGCAAAAATATAATGAACCAGATTATAAAGCATTGGTCGAACAAACAGAACGTTTAATTAATTTTTTAAAAAAAACTGATTATCATAATATTATTATTTCAATTAAATCAAGTAATGTTCTTGATACCATTAAAGCCAATCATATTATTGCCAAAATTACTGATTATCCATTACATATTGGTATTACAGAAGCTGGTTTTGATAGAAGTGGAATTACAAAGTCAGCTGTAGGAATTGGTATATTACTTTTTGAGGGGATTGGCGATACTATCAGAATATCTCTGTCAGGTAATCCAGTTCAAGAAATTTTGGTTGGGCATGATATATTGCGATCACTCGAAATAAGAAAAAGAGGTATTAATATTATTTCTTGTCCTACCTGTGGCCGATGCAAGGTGAATATTCATGATATTGCTAAAAAAATAGAAGATAATTTAAGGAGTTTCCACCAACCTTTTACTGTAGCCATTATGGGTTGTATTGTAAATGGTCCGGGTGAGGCAAAGACAGCAGATGCTGGGATAGCTTTTAATAATCAAGAGGCAATGATTTATAAGAAAGGCTTTTTAGTTGGCCGTTACAAAGCAGAAGAGTCTGTTGAAAAATTAGTAGAGATTATTAAATCTATCTGTGATAATAAAACAGGACTATCTAATTAATTTTTGTTTAACCATAGAAAACCACTTAGAAGACTTTTTTAAAGCGACCTGATTTGCGGGTGCATTATTTACTTTTAATAGAATAAAAATAAGACAAACAAAAAAAGGTGAAAATATGAAAATATCAGCAATAATCCCTGCTTATAATGAGGAAATTACTATTGCCGAAGTTATCAAAACAGTAAAAAAAGTACCAGATATTAATAATATTATTGTAGTGAGCGATGGTTCTACGGATAGCACTGTATCTGTTGCACGTAGATTAAAAGTGAACGTTTGCCAGATGGAAGAAAATGTGGGCAAAGGAGGAGCAATAAAAAAAGGGTTTGAAAAAACAGATTCAGATATATTACTGTTTTTAGATGCTGATCTTGTTGGTTTAACACAAGAACACATTTATTCCTTAATTGATCCTATAAGGGATAATATAGCTGATATGACTATTGGTATTTTTGCACATGGAAGACTCTTAACAGATTTACCCCAATTTTTAATGCCTTATTTATCAGGACAAAGAGCCATGAAAAGAGAAATTATTGATAGTATTCCAAATATGGATTTACTAAAATACGGTTTGGAATTAGCTATAACAAAGGTTGTAAAAAAATATGATTACAAGGTCAGCAAGGTAAAACTTCAATATTTAACCCAGAGAGTAAAGGAAGAAAAATATGGACTCGTTGAAGGAGCAAAAAAAAGATTACAAATGTATCTAGATATTGTGAAGCAACTAAAATCTGATTAAAAATAATATAAAAAATATTAAAAATAATTGCCTGTTGACTAGATCACACTAAAAATGTTAGCTAAAAGTTAAAAGTGGACTATTTAAAAGTTAAAACCGGATTAAATTTAACTCAATATTTCTTTTGGTTACACTTTAAAAATTTACTATAT
>LDZT01005127.1_pt1 | contig 53868 bp, 51 predicted proteins | sample 615521 | NCBI WGS metagenome assembly LDZT01 (sample SAMN03408292, study PRJNA278302) | terrestrial metagenome | isolation source: oil reservoir sample SB1 | place: USA: Alaska, North Slope, Schrader Bluff formation | collected 2011-09 | reverse complement strand
CTTCGTTCACTGGCTAGGTGATACGAATGAGGTCTCCATCTACTTGGAGTCCCTACCCCCCACAAACCTTACACGTCCCCCCGGGGAGGTCCCACCCGCCCCGGGGCCGCTTCTAGAGAGGAGCGTCCGCTCCCCCGTGATGCGTTCCTACGCTTCAGCCGCTTCTTCTTGCCACTCCGCGGAGAAGTCCGGCGAGTCCACAGCGAGCCCCTTGGACTCCTTGGGCAACACGAGGTTGAGCAGGATGCCCAGGAACGTCGCGGTGGCCATGCCGGGTAGGACGTACTCGCCGATGGGGATGGTGGTACCGGTGGCTTCCATGCCGATACCGACGACCAGGACGACGCTGGACAGGATCAGGTTCCTGCTGTGGCTGTAGTCGATCCCGCTCTCCACGAGCATGCGCAGCCCCGAGCTTGCGATGAGGCCGAAGAGGAGGAGCGAGATGCCGCCCATGACCGGCACCGGGATCGACTGGATGAGGAACTTGAGCTTGGGCACGAATCCACCGATCACGAATGCGAACGCACCCGCGTACCAGAAGATCTGGGTCGCGTACACCTTGGTGACCGCCATGACCCCGATATTCTCGGCGTACGTGGTGGATGGCGTGCCGCCCACCATTGCGGAGAGCGCGGTGGCCAGACCGTCTCCGGCGAGAGACTCAGGCAGCATCGGGGTGAAGTCCTTGCCGACGATCTCATTGACGACGAGCAGATGCCCGATGTGCTCGATGATGACGACCAGCGCCACTGGAGCGATGATCAGGATCGCACCGACGTCGAACTTGGGGAACACGAGCGTCGGCAGACCTATCCACGCGGCATCGATGACGGGCTGGAAGTCGACCATGCCCATGAATGCAGCGAAGACGTACCCCACCACGATTCCCAGCAGCACCGGGATGGTGGACAAGAAGCCCTTGAAGTAGCTTGAGAACGCGATCGCCGCGCCCAGTGTGACGAGGGCGACGACAAGGTTCTTGAGATCGAACGCGTCCCCGCCTCCGTTGGTCGCCATGCCGACGGCCACACCCGCAAGTCCGAGTCCGATCACGATGACCACGGCTCCGACGAGCGCGGGAGGCAGGACCTTGTTCAGCCAACCCGTTCCGAACGCCTTGATGATCAGTGCGACCACCACGTAGAGCAGACCGCCGACCACCAGGCCACCGAGCGCCTCCGGGATCCCCTTTGTTGCGGCTACGGCGGCGATCGGGCCTATGAAGGCGAACGAGGAGCCGAGGTAGCTCGGGATCTTGTTCCTGGTGAGGATGAGGTACAGGATCGTGCCTGCGCCTGAGGTCATGATGGCCAGTGACGGATCGAGCCCGGTGAGTATAGGAACGAGGACCGTTGCCCCGAACATGGCCATGAGGTGCTGGAGTGCAAGCGGTATCGCCTGCAGTACGGGCAGCTTCTCGTCAGTCTGAATCGTGCGCTGTGCCACGTGCGCCTCCTAGCCTATCGCAGCCTGGATGCTGGGCAGGACGAACGCGATCACGAAGAGCACGCTCGTGATGTACATCAGCCAGTGGATCTCCCGGGCCTTGCCATGGAGCAGCTTGATGAGCACGAAGCTGATGAACCCGAGGCCGATGCCGTAGCTGATGTTGTAGGTCAGCGGTATGCCGACGATAACGAGGAATGCCGGGAAGGCGTTCTCGAAGTCGGTCCAGGGGATCTCCTTGATGTTGGTCATCATAAGGAAGCCGACCACGATGAGCGCGCCAGCGGTTATGGAGGTCGAGCCACCGATCATCGCGATCACCGGTGTGAAGAACACCGTCAGTGCGAAGAGAAGGCCAGTGACCACCGAGGTAAGGCCCGTACGGCCGCCCTCTGCGACACCTGCGGCGGACTCGACGTACGTGGTGATGGAGCTGGCGCCGAAGAGGCCGCCTACGGCAGCCGCGATCGAGTCGACAGCCAGGATGTTGCGGATCCCGGGCACCTTGCCGTCCTCATCCACGAAGCCTGCCTGCTCGCCCACGGAGAGCACGGTTCCCATGGTGTCGAAGAAGTCGGTCAGCATCACCGCGAAGACGAAGAGCAGCAGCGTCGGGGTGAAGAGATGGAGCAACGCCATCTTGCCGTCGACCTGCTGGAACGGGGCGAAGAACGTGCGGAAGTCAGGCGTCGCGACGATCTCCTTCGGGAGCTCGGTGACGCCGAAGATGAGTGCGGCCGCCGCGGCGACCAGGATGCCCCACAGGATGTCGCCCTTCACTTTGAGCGCCATGAAAGCGAAGATCGCGACCAGACCGATCAGGGTGACCCATACGGCGGGATTGCTGAAGTCGCCGAGCTGGACGAGGGTTGCCGGGTTGGCGGTCACGAGTCCGCCGTCGACCAGGCCGATGAAGGTGATGAACAGCCCGATGCCCACGCCGATCGCGCGCTTGAGATTGATCGGGATCGCGTTCATGATCGCCTCGCGCAGGCCTGTCATCACGAGCAGCAGGATGACGATGCCCTCGACGAACACCACCGCCATGCCGACCTGCCACGGCACGCCGGCTCCGAGGATGATGCTGAATGCGACGACCGCATTCAGGCCCATGCCCGAGGCGAGCGCGAGTGGACGGTTGGCGATGAGCCCCATCGCGAGGCACATGAGGGCGGCACCGAGCGCGGTCGCGGTGGCAAGTGCGGGGATCCACTCGGCACCGGCATCACCGAATGCCGCCGAGAGGATGCCGGGGTTCACGAAGATGATGTACGCCATCGTCATGAACGTGACCACACCTGCAAGGATCTCGGTCTTGAGGGTGGTACCTCGCTCTTGGAACTTGAAGAACGTGTCCATAGCATCAGCCCTTCTTGATCGTTGGTGCTTGCGGGAAAGCGCTCCACAGGACGGACCTGCCGCCATCGGAGCAAGGCGTCATGCCGCTGCGGCCATCCCCCCTCTCGTCATCCCGGGGGTGATCCGCTTCTGTGGATGCACACCGTCGGGCGCCGTGCGTCGGCGACGGTCATGCCGCGAATGGAGGGTGAGACCTTCAGACACCGGAGCTGCCAAAACCGCGCTCCCCTCGCTCGGTGGTGTCGAGTTCATCGGTCTCTGCGAACGTGACATGCTCGACGGGCTGGATGACGAGCTGGGCGATCTTGTCGCCACGAGAGACCTCTATGGGCTCCGATGGATCCAAGTTGATGGCGATGACCTTGATCTCGCCGCGGTACCTGCTGTCGATGAGCCCCGGGGTGTTCACGAAGGAGAGCCCGTGTCGGAGTGCGAGGCCGCTTCGGGGCTGGACGAAGCCGGCATGACCCTCAGGGATGGCTACTGCGATGCCCGTTCCGATCAACGCGCGTTCGAAAGGTGCGATGGTGCGGTCTTGTGTCGCGTACAGGTCTATGCCGGCATCCCCCCGATGCGCGTAGACCGGGAGCGGCAGCCCGGGATCGAGGCGCTTGATGGGAACGGTGATGGCAGCCATCGGATCAGTTGGCCAGCACTGCTCGGATGTCGGACGCCTCAGGCACCGTGCCGCGCCATGCCGCCACCTCGGAACCCGACGAGTCGAGCACGAGGACCGAGGGCGCCACATCGACGTTCATGGCAGACGCGGCGGCGAAGCCGGAGGGCTCGGAGAGATCGTAGATGGAGAGATTCGCGAACCCGTTGCATGCGCGGCGGGCGGCAGGGCACTCAGGACAGTCCTCGCGAACGAAGAGCTTCACTTCCACAAGCAGGTCCTCCAACTAGTCAGAGCCCCCGGAGCGTCGCTTCCTGCCGCCGAGGCGCGTCAACTCGGAGGTGAAGCTGTCGAGGTCGTTGAACTCCTTGTACACCGACGCGAAACGGATGTACGCCACTTTGTCCAGGTCGAGGAGGCGCATGAGGACCATGTCTCCGAGTCGCTTGGCAGGGATCTCGTACTGCATCGCGTTGTGCAGCTCCGACTCGATGTCGTCGATGAGTTCCTCAAGCACAGCAGGGGTGACCGGCCGTTTGGCTGTTGCCACTATCAGCCCCCGCAACAGCTTCCCCCGGTCGAACGGCTCGGTCGAACCGTCCTTCTTCACCACCATGAGAGGCATCTCTTCGCGCCGTTCGTAGGTGGTGAACCGCTTGGCGCACTCGAGACATTCGCGCCGACGTCGGATGGCGTCTTGGGACTCTGAATCCCGAGAGTCCACGACCTTTGTCTCGCTGTGTCCGCAGAAAGGGCACTTCATCGGCGTGTCCCCCACATCTTGGCCTGGATGAAGCCTAGCACACAAGATATGGGGCGACAATGCATCTTTCGCAGGTTGCGCACGGTCTCCGCGCGACAGACGGAGGAGGCGCTCAGGGGCGCCTGAAGCAATCGCTCAGCGCAGTAGCGTCACCGGGCGGCCATGGCGAGATGCGGATCGCTCGTTGACGGCACACGGAGTACCAGGCCGGCCATCAGGGCGGAAGACCTGAGTCCGTTGGTTTCACGGATGAGGGCCATCGTCTCACGGGTGCTGAGGCCGGGCACCGGGTTGGCTGAAGCGATGTCCCAGAGCGAGGATCCCTCAGCAACGGTGACTGATGACCAGGCGGCAGGTGCCGGATGCTCGGGCTGGTACGCGTGGGAGACGGCCACGACGATGGCGGCAGCAGCGAGGAGCAGGACGAACGCCACTCGCGTGACGCGACGCACCATGAGCGGGTCGATCGTGGACACGTGTCCACTTCGGCGTACAGTCTGCGTCCGCCTGCATGCCGTGTCATCGTGTGCTCGGCCGGTGCGCTCTACCATCACTGCCTCCATCGGCTCCTCCTCGGCTACTGTCCGATGTGACCGTAACTGACAGGTCTGACATCGAAGAAGGCCGTACGAACATGTGTTCGTGACTGTTATGATAGACGAACATATGTTCGGTATGCAAGTGCCGATACGAACATGTGTTTGCACCACGCCTGGTCGTTGGCGTACACTCGTGTCGGACCCGCATCACTCACGGTCGAAGGGAAGAGCGATGGTCTACAAGCGCGAGCTTACGGTGCGCCAGCGCCAGATACTCGACTTCATACGTGCAGACATCCATCGACGTGGGTTCCCCCCTTCCGTGCGGGAGATCGGTGAAGCTGTCGGGTTGTCATCATCATCGACCGTTCACTCGCATCTGGCCGCTCTGGAGTCGAAGGGGTTGATCCGCCGGGACCCGTCGAAGCCGCGTGCGCTGGAGGTGCTCGACTACCGTGACAACGAGCGCGCGATCGACTACGACAGCGTCCAGGCCGTTCCGCTCGTGGGGCAGGTCGCAGCCGGGTCACCGATACTCGCCGCTGAGAACATCGAGGCGACACTCCCCCTCCCCGCCTCGTTCGCCGGCGAGGAGACGTTCGTGCTCAGGGTCAAGGGAGAGAGCATGATCGAAGCAGGCATCCTCGACGGAGATTTCGTGGTGGTGCGGCAGCAGTCGACCGCCACCAACGGCGACATCGTCGTGGCCATGATCGACGAAGATGCGACCGTGAAGCGCTTCTTCCGTGAAGACGGCCGTGTCCGGCTGCAGCCGGAGAATCCGACGATGGACCCGATCTACGTCGACGAACACGTCGATCTCGCGGTCCTGGGCAAGGTCGTCGCTCTCTTCCGTCGGATCTGAAGAGTCAGCGCCGCGCTTGCGTCAGGTCTCCCAGTCCTCCGGTTCGGGCTCATGGACCGGGAGGTACTCGGAGAAGCGTCCACGGATCTCGTCCGTGAGCACCACGGTCAGACGAGTGCCCTCGGGCAGGTGTTCCTCGGAGAGTATATGGCCATGCTCATGGGCTATCCGGACGAGATCGCCCCTGTCGTAGGGAAGCGTCACCGTGAGTGGCACATCGCCCTGTGCGGCGATCGTGGCGATACGCTCGAGGAGCGTCTCCAGCCCCATACCGGTGGCGCCGGAGACCACGACGGCGCCCGGCGCGCTTGAAAGGCGTTCACATTCTCCTGCGGGTAACAGGTCGCACTTGTTGTACACCACGAGCTGCGGTCTTCCCGAGGCGCCGATCTCCTGAAGAACGACCTTCACGGCGGCCATCTGCGCATCACGGTTGGCGTGGGAGGCATCCACCACGTGGAGCAACAGGTCGGCCTCCCGGACTTCGTCTAGCGTGGACTTGAACGCCTCTACGAGACCGTGGGGAAGCTTGTTGATGAAGCCGACCGTGTCTGTAAGCGTGACAGTGCGACCATCGGGGAGGTCGAGACGCCGTGTGGTCGCATCGAGTGTGGCGAACAGCTGGTCTTGCGCGAGGACCCCCGCATCGGTGAGCGCGTTGAGGAGCGTCGACTTGCCCGCGTTGGTGTAGCCGACGAGGGCGATGCGGAAGACACCTGAGCGCGCCCGTGAGGCGCGTTGCGTCGCGCGCGCGCGGGCCACATGCTTGAGCTCCCGCTTGAGCTCGGAGATCCTCTTGCGGGTGAGTCGACGGTCTGACTCCAGCTGCGACTCGCCGGCGCCGAATCGGGCGCCGCGTCCGCCGCCGAGCCGCTCAGCCTCGAGGTGTCCCCACATGCCACGGAGCCGGGGTAACACGTACTCGAGCCGGGCCAGCTCGACCTGGAGCTTCCCTTCGTGGCTCACCGCGTGCAGGGCGAAGATGTCGAGGATCAACTGGGTCCGGTCGATCACCCGGACCTGCGGCAACAACCCCTCGAGGTTGGCTTGCTGGCTCGGGCTGAGGTCATCGTCGAACACCACCATCGTGGCGCCCGCTTCGCGCGCAAGCCGCTCGACCTCCTCGGCCTTGCCGCTGCCGATGAAGGTGCGCGGATTGGGACGATCCATGCGCTGGGTGACCACTCCGGCCACGACGGCTCCGGCCGTGTCCACCAACCGGCGCAGCTCGGCGAGGTCGTCGTCGAGCGTCCAGCCGTCGGACCGGGCCCGGTCGATGCCCACCAGGACCGCGCGCTCTTCCGTGTCTCCTACGACCTCGTACAGGTCTCGCGCCATGCTGAGGCGGCGCTCCTTACAGGCTGTCGGCCATGCGCTGCAGCGCTTCCGCCAACCGGTCGTCGGGCGTGGCCAGGGAGATGCGGATGTAGCCCTCGCCGTCCGGGCCGTACGCGCTACCGGCAGGGACGATGACGCCGGCCTTGTCGAGCACGAGTCCGGCGTACTCGGCCGAAGTGTACCCTTCCGGGATACGCGCCCAGACGTAGATGGTGCCGGCTGACGGGCGCGCCGACAGTCCGATCGTCTCGAGCGCGGCAAGGACCTGATCCCGGCGGCGCTGGTAGACAGCCCGCATCTCGGCCACATCGTCCTGAGGCCCGAGCATGGCCTCGATGGCGGCATCCTGGATCGCGGTGAAGGCGCCGGAGTCGATGTTGCTCTTCACAGTGCCCAGCGTCTTGATCGCCTCGGCGTTGCCACAGGCGAACGCGATACGCCAGCCGGTCATGTTGTACGACTTAGAGCAGCTGAACAGCTCGATCGCCACGTCGCGGGCGCCGGGGCGCTCCATGATGCTCGGCGGCAGGTAGCCGTCGAAGCCGATCTCCGAGTACGCGTTGTCGTGGACGAGCAGCAGGTCGTGCTTCCTGGCGAACGCGATCGCGCGATCGAAGTACTCCACGGGCGCGGCGACTGCGGCGGGGTTGTTGGGGTAGCTGATGAACATCATCTTCGCCCTGGACAGCACGTCCTCCGGCGTCGATTCGAAGTCGGCGAGCCAGTCGTTCTCCTCGTTCATGGGCATGTAGTGCGTCTTGCCGCCCACCAGGACGCCACCCGTGGTGTAGACCGGGTAGCCCACACCGGGGACCAGCGTGTAGTCGCCGGGATCCACGAACGCGGGGAAGAGATGAGCGATGCCTTCCTTGGATCCGATGAGCGCGAGCACCTCGGCATCGGGGTCGAACTGCACGCCGAACCGACGCTGCATCCACTCAGCGCAGGCTGCGCGGTACGGGCGAGATCCGGCGTACGCAGGATACTGGTGGTTCTTCGGGTCGGTGATCGCCGTGGCCATGGCATCGATGATGCGCTGCGGTGTGGGCAGGTCGGGGTCGCCTATGCCGAGCGAGATGACGTCGACGCCCTCCGCCTCCTTCAGGGCCTTCTTGCGGTCGATCTCTGCGAACAGGTACGGCGGAAGGTCGGCCATGCGGCGTGCGATCCTCAACGTGCGTCATCTCCTTAGGGAAGCCGGGGCGCCGGCAGCGTGCCGGCTTCGGACATCGTAGCAGACCAGCGGGGGCGCGCCGGCGGTGCGCACAGGCCCCCTATTCCTCCTCCGGAAGCTCGACCGTACCGGTGAACGAGACGGCCGCCGAGCCGGTCATGTAGACGTGGTCGTTCTCGTGCCACCGGATCAGGAGATCGCCTCCGGGGAGCTGGACGGTGCTGTCACGACCGGTGCGGCAGGAGAGCGTCGCCGCCACCGCCACCGCGCATGCCCCGGTGCCGCATGCGAGGGTCTCCCCCACGCCTCGCTCCCAGACACGCATACGAACGGTCTCGTTGTCGATGAGCTGGGCGAACTCGACGTTCGTGCCATTAGGGAAGCGCTCGTGCCGCTCGAGGTATGGCCCGACCGTATCCACCGGCGCGGTCTCGACGTCATCCACCCAGATCACGACGTGGGGATTGCCCATGTTCACGCCGGTGACGTGAACGGTGCCGCACGGGGTCTCGACGGGACAGTCGTAGACCTGGGTGCCCTCGAAGGCGGCGGGGATCTCCTCGGGTGAGAAGAGCGGTTTGCCCATGTCGACCGTGGCGCTTTCGAGCATACCGTTGTCATCGCGGGTGAAGGTGACCGGCTTGAGGCCGCCCAACGTCTCGATGGTCAGCGCCGAGGCGTCGTGCGGGACCAGCCCATGATCCACGAGATACTTGGCGAAACAGCGGGCCCCGTTGCCGCACATCTCGGCAAGGGAGCCGTCGGCGTTGTAGTAGTGCATGTACCAGTCGGCTTCCGGCGTGGTGGATGGCCGTACGAGGATCAGCCCGTCAGCGCCTACTCCGAAGTGCCGGTCGCAGAACCAGGCCACCGCCTCCGGGGCGAAATCAAGCGCCTCGTCCCGATCGTCGATCATCACGAAGTCGTTGCCGAGGCCGTTCATCTTGGTGAAGTCGATCTTCACGTGGATCCTCCCTGGGTCTGGGCTCCCGATGATTCTATCAGGTGGAGGATGCGCTGGGCCGTCTCGAGCGCGGTCATGCCGTCCACATCCACCCACTCGATCCTCGGGTCGGCCCGGAACCAGGTGAGCTGACGCTTGGCGTACCTCCGTGTGGCCTGCTTGACGCGTACGACGGCCGTTGCGATATCAGATCCGCCCGTCACGACGGGGACGAGCTCCTTGTAGCCGATGGCCTGCGAGGAGGTGAGAGCGTCCCCCAGGCCTGCGGCGACGAGCGAGCCGATCTCGTCGAGAAGGCCTTTGGACAGCATGTCGTCGACCCGGGCGTCGATACGCTCGTAGAGAGTCGCGCGGTCGAGAGTCAGGCCGAAGTAACGGGTGTCCGGGTAGTGTGACTGTCTTCGGCGGAAGTCGCGCGCCTGCCGGGCATAGGGACGACCCTCGTGCAGCATCTCGAGGGCCCGTATCACGCGGCGTGTGTTGTTGGGGTGGATGAGCGCAGCCGACTCCGGGTCCAGGGAGGCGAGCTCAGCGTGCATCGCCGGTCCCTGCCCTGCACGGGCCCTCTCCTCAAGGTGCGCCCTGAGAGGCGTGCCGGTCTCGCCCGCAGGGAAGTCCATGGCATCGAGCGCGGCGCGCACGTAGAGCCCTGTGCCGCCGACGACGACCGGTGTGGAGCCACGCGCGAGGATACCGTCGATCGCTGCACGCGCGTCTCTCTGGAAGAGCGCAGCGGAGTACGGCTGTCCCGGCTCGACGAGATCGACGCAGTGGTATCGGACGCGTCGCTCAGCGGCAGGGGTCTTCGCGGTGCCGATGTCGAGACCGCGGTAGATCTGCATCGAGTCGGCGCTGACGATCTCGCCACCGAGCGCGACAGCCACCGACTCGGCCACAGCGCTCTTGCCGACCGCTGTGGGCCCTACGATCGCGACGACACGGGGGCTTCCCATGCTCAGTGGTACCTGTCCACGCGGAAGCGCTCGATCGTGATCCGCTCGTCAGGCCCGATGCCCGCCTTCTGCCGGGCGATGGCCACTTGCTGTTCGGCGGTGTCCACGCCGTCCAGGTCGGGAAGCAGCAGTCCTCGGCGCCAGTCGGCCGAGACGATCACGCCGTAGATCGACGGGTCCAGGTCCTCCATCGATGCTGGCTCAGGCGTGCCCAGGACGTCAACGGATATCTCGAGGTCGTCTAATTCGTCGGCGGTCATCGGGGGGAACCGGGGATCTGCCGTGGCAGCCTGGATAGCGTTGTGCACGATCTCCTCGGCGAGCGAGGGGGTCGTGGGCGCGATCGTGCCGATACAGCCGCGGAGCTCGCCATGGCGGTGCAAGCTCACGAACGCCCCCCGACGCTCCTGCAGCAATCCCTCAGGCTCGGGTGGAGATATGATCCTGTGCTCTCGGAGGAAGGTCTCGATCGTCCGCCGTGCGAGCGCCACGGGCGCGCTCGGATGCGGACTCTCCGATGTCTCCGCGGTGTCGAGAAGCGCGAGAAGATCGGGCGACGCCGCCACGGCCGTGGTGTAGCCCACGCCCCAGGGGCCCTCGTACGCAAGGACGCGCGTGCGGGACCCGCTTCCCTCAAGGAAACCGCCGAGGGTCACGAACGAACGGAGTCCGCACTCACCGGCGGCGTCGATGAGGTCCGCATCGATATGCATGAGTCCTTCGAAGTCACCCGCCTCAAGCAGATCCAACAACTCACGGTCGAACTCTGCGCCCCTCGGCGAGAAGCCTGCGGGGGCCTCGCGTGTCAGCCGGTGACTGCAGTCGCCGCTTGCCAGGAATGCGACGCGCCGTCCGAGGCGGTCGGCGGCGTCACGGACAGCGCTCCCCAGCGTGCGGTGGGTGGACAGCGGCAGGAAGGACAAGGAGAGGACCACGAGCGGATACTCACCCGCCCGGTCGAGGAAGCTGAGAGGGACCAGCGACCCGTGATCCAGTGCGCCCGGCTCCAGCAGCGGACTTGAGGAGCGTGGAGCGACGGGGATGCCCGCCCCCGTGGCGGTGTCGATGATCGCCAGGGCGAGCTGCGGGTCTCCGGGGGGCGCGAGCCGGACCTGTGGCGCGCCGAACTGTCCGAGGTCCCCCGCAAGCCGGTCTGACGTATCGATCAGGAACGCATCGCGTGCCGCAGGCGCATGGGGAGACATCAGCACGATGGTGTCGGGCGCGAATGCGGCGAGCAGCCGGGCGGCAGCCGCCATCGCGTCGGACGATTCCGCCGTGACGCGCGCTCGATCCTTCCCCACCTCGGCGACCATGATCGGCGGGTGAGGTGCGATGATACCGAGAACGGATCCGTGCATGGTCATCACCTCCTGGCTGTCACGTGCATTCCCGCGAGCGAGAGATGCCTAAACGGGAGGCGCCGCGAATTCGCCTGTGAGGAACCAGGGATGGGCTCCGGTGATGAGGATCCGTGCCACCGAACCCGCGTGTTCTGCGGCGGTCTCCCCTGCTGGTAGCGGCACGTGGATCAGCCGGTTGTGAGGTGTTCGCGCCGAGAGCACGCGCGGGTCACGACGCGATGGCCCCTCCACCAGGCAATCGACGGCCTCACCCACTGCGCGCTCGTTCGACGCGAGGGACAGCGACCGCACCGATGTGGCCAGACGGTCGAAACGGGACTGTGCGACGTCGCGGGGCACAGCATCGGTGAGCGCTGCAGCCGGCGTTCCCTCACGCGGTGAGTAGATGAACGTGAACGCATGGTCGTATGCCACACGCTCTACCAGGTCGAGCGTCTGCTCGAAGTCGTCATCCGTCTCGCCGGGGAAGCCCACGATGATGTCCGTTGACAACGCGATCCCGGGGACCACATCCCTGAGGCGGTCGATACGCTCGAGGTACTGCTCTCTGGTGTAGCCCCGGTTCATCGCCGCGAGTATCCGGTTGGAGCCGTGTTGCACCGGCAGGTGCAGGTACGGCATGAGCGACGGGATCGAAGCGAAGGCCTCGATGGTCTCGCTGGAGAGGTCCTTCGGGTGGCTGGTGGCGAATCGGATCCGTTGCATGCCCGTCTCGGCCACCGCATGGAGCAGTTGCGCGAAACGCGGCGAGCCATAGCGGTCACGCCCGTACGAGTTGACGTTCTGTCCGAGCAAGGTGATCTCGACGACGCCATCCGCAGCGAGTGACGCGACCTCTGTCACGACGTCCTCGAAGCGGCGGCTCCGCTCAGGGCCACGGACGTACGGCACGATGCAGTACGAGCAATGGTTGTCGCACCCCACGGTGATCGGCACCCAGGCGTGCCACCGGTGTTCGCGTACGGAAGGGAGATCGCTTGCGAAGCGGTCGGTCTCCTCGGCGACACTGGCGAGCGGACGACCCGACGCGGCGGCGTCGAGCAGTGACGGCAGCTCGTGGATGGTGTGCGTGCCGAACACGACATCGACATGGGGAAGCTCGCGCAGCATGCGCTCGCCATCCCGCTGTCCGACGCAGCCGCCCACCGCGATGAGGACGTCCGGGCGGCCCCCTGTCTTGAGCGCCTTCAGCGACGCCACCTGTCCGTAGAGGCGGTCGTCGGCGGTCTCCCGGACCGCGCAGGTGTTGAAGACGATGATATCGGCCTCATCGTTGGAGGGCGCGCGAACGTGGCCGGCGGCTTCCAGCAGGCCCGCCATCCGCTCGGAGTCGTGCTTGTTCATCTGGCATCCGAACGTGTGGATGATGTAGCGGCTCATCGCGACCCCTCCCGCCGGACGCTGGCCGCCTCGAGACGGCGGATCGCATCATCCGGAGCGCCCGAGGAGCCGATGGGCCCACCCTCGCGCTCGGATCCGTGGAAGTCGGAGCCGCCGGTGACGATGAGGCGGTACCGCTTGGCCATCTCAACGTAGCGTGTCGCCGTGCCATGATCGTGGGACGCGTGGTACGCCTCCAGTCCCGCGAGTCCGTGGTCTACCAGTGCGGGGATGAGGTCGTCCGCCCGGCTGAGTCCCGGGTGCGCCAGGACGGGAACGCCTCCCGACTCGATCACCCAGGAGATGGCAGCCTCCGCAGGCGTGGACGGCTTGGGCACGTAGTACGGCGCATCGTCGGCGAGAAAACGGCGGAAGGCGTCGTCCATGTCGCGGGCGGCACCTTGTTCGACGAGCCGTCGGGCGATGTGCGCCCTGCCGATCGCGCCCTCGCTGGAAGGGCGCAGTATCTCGTCGGGATCGAGTTCGTAGCCGTCGGCACGAAGGGCATCGACGATACTGCGAGCACGCTCCAGTCTGGCCGAACGAAGGTCTGCCAGCCGTGCACGGAGCCGCTCTGACGTGATGTCGATGTGGTAGCCGAGTATGTGCAGCGAGCGGCCGCCGTGGGTAGCCGACAGCTCTACCGCTGGTATGACCAGCAGACCCGTGCCGGCCGCAGCGGACTGCGCAGGTTCGACGCCGTCGATGCAGTCGTGGTCGGTGATGGCGATCGCTGGCAGATGGGCTTGGATCGCCAGCGCTACGATCTCCTCGGGCGTGAGCAGTCCGTCGGAGAAGGTCGAGTGGAGGTGGAGATCCGGCTTGGGCATACGGTGCTACAGATGGTGGGGCTGCCGGGGCTCCACAAGGAGGCGGATAGCGGTGCGTTCTTCGCCGTTGATCTCGATATCAGCGAAGGCTGGTGTGCAGATCAGATCGAGCCCCATCGGAGCCACGAAGCCCCGGGCGATCGCTATGGCCTTGACGGCCTGATTGAGCGCGCCGGCCCCCACGGTCTGGATCTCCACTGAACCCTGCTCGCGGACGACGCCGGCAAGCGCGCCGGCAACAGAGTTGGGACTCGACTTGGTGGATACCTTGAGAACCTCCACGGCGCCTCCCGTGCTGCGGATAGAGTCTACGATCGCTTGTGTGGTCACTGGTGCGTCTTATGGTCTGATTCGGCTGCGCGGCCGCCGCGGGCCGTGTGTGACTGGAGTATACCGCATAGGCGTAGCCGGAAGAATCCCCGTGGCGCCATCCCCGGGGAGCCCGGCGGTCAGTCTTCTTTCTCGATCGGAAAACGCACGTTCACGGAGTCGCGTCCCACGGTGATGCGGGGCTCGCCCCTCAGGCTGACGTAGTAACGCTCGGCGATCACGTCGAAGGCGCGGGTGAGCTCCGCACGGAATGCGACGAGGTCATCGTGGTGAAGGCGGAGCGAGCGGCGGTCACGGTAGATGTCCGGCGCAGAGGACTTCTCGGGCTCGTCGGCCACCGCGAGCGTCGCAAGTATCGGCTCGAGCGGGGCGAGTTCCCCTGCCAGGACACGGTGTGCCGTCCGCTCGGATACCGTCAGCCCGATGGTGTCCGCGATGGCGGTGAGCTCCGCCGCGTCAGAGCACGCGGCGGGGCGCTGCCAGACCACCAGGCGCTCCAGGTCCTCGCAGAACATCAGGTCCGCTATGTCCAGTTGCATCCGTCCAAGGGTATGCAGGGTGGCCAGGACCTCTGTGGGAGTGCCGAGGTAGATCTCGAGTTCGGGGTGCTCGCACGCGAACTCCACGAGGCGCCTGATGATGTTGTGCGGCCCGCGCCCGACATGGAGTCTCCCGGATTCGTCGGGCTCGACCGTGGGCCATGTGGACTGATCCGCGCGCTCGGTGAGCCGCTCGGAGTCGGTGATGACGGAGATGGACGCGCCCTTGTGGGGCGACGAGCATGCAACCCGGGCACTCACGACGTTGGATCGGACGGAGTAGAGCGCCATTCCGCGCCCGTGGACCCCCCATCGGTCCATCACCATGGTCTCCAGCTTGGACGTGACCCGCGGTTCGAAGACGGTGTCCTGCAGCGCTGGCGGGATACCCACACCATCATCGATCATCGTCAGGGTGCGGGTGGAGCCTTCTCGTGTGGTGGCGACGAATATCCGCTGGGCGTGGGCATCACGTGCGTTTCGGAGAAGCTCGACGACGATGTCCTCGACGCTTTGGATATCGTGCTTCGCTTGACGCCGTTCAGCCTCGGGTACCCGGAGGCGAACGTAGCCGTCACCGAGGCTCTCCTCGACCTTGAGGTAGCCATCGCCCGACACGCTGGTGACGAAATCTATCAGAGGGTCATGTTCGCTCATCGCTCACCAAGGGTGCCACGGCAGGCCTTCCTTCTCAAGAGTGAAGGGACCGCATGCGGTCCCTTCACGTACTCCTGGACGTCCGTTCGGTCTGTCCAGTCGAGTGTCACTTGGCGTATTCCACTGCCCGGCTTTCACGGATGACCATGACCTTGATCTGGCCCGGGTACTGCAACTCCTCCTCGATCTGCTTGGCGATGTCGCGCGCCATGAGCGTGGAGTCGGAGTCGGACACTTCCTCGGGCTTGACCATGACACGGATCTCACGACCAGCCTGCATAGCGTAGGACTTCTCCACACCCTTGTGGGACTCGGCGAGGGACTCAAGCTTCTCGAGACGCTTGATGTAGCTCTCGAGCGTCTCGCGCCGGGCGCCGGGGCGGGCAGCGGAAATGGCGTCCGCCGCCTGAACGATGACGGCTTCCACGGTCTGGGGCTCGACGTCCCCGTGGTGAGCCTCGATACAGTGCACGACCTCTTTGTTCTCGCCAAGCCTACGGGCGAGGTCGGCGCCGATGACGGCGTGCGGGCCCTCGATCTCGTGGTCGATGGCCTTGCCAAGGTCATGGAGAAGACCGGCGCGCTTTGCGAGCGCGGGATCGAGTCCGAGCTCGGCCGCCATGACGCCTGACAGGTATGCGACCTCGAGCGAATGGTTGAGGACGTTCTGGCCGTAGCTCGTCCGATAGCGGAGCCGGCCGAGGGTCCGCACGATGTCGTGGTGAAGGTTGTGCACGCCGGTGTCGAACACCGCCTGCTCTCCAGCCTCGAACACCTGCTGGTCCACGAGCTGCTCTGCCTTCTTGAACATCTCTTCGATCCGGGCCGGGTGGATCCGGCCGTCGGCGATGAGGTTCTCCAGCGTGATGCGCCCGACCTCGCGCCGCACCGGATCGAAGCTCGAGAGGATGACCGCCTCAGGGGTGTCGTCGATGATGAGGTTGATCCCGGTGAGCTGTTCGAACGCGCGGATGTTGCGACCCTCGCGACCGATGATGCGGCCTTTGAGGTCGTCCGACGGGATGTGGACGACCGAGACGGTCGACTCGGCGGTGTGATCGGCGGCGACGCGACCGATAGCGATCCCGATGATGTTGCGGGCCTTGCGGTCGGCTTCCTCACGGGCGCGCTGCTCCGCCTCGCGGACGATCATGGCCCAATCATGCGACACGTCCTGCCTGACGCGCTCGAGGAGCACCGACTTGGCTTCCTCCGTCGTCATACCAGCGAGCGACTCGAGCCGCGCCTTCTCGTCGGCGATGGCGTCTTCGAGCTCCTTCTCCCTCTTGATGATCTGTCCCGCCTGGCTCGACAGCTGGTGCTCGCGCTTATCGAGCGAGTCGGTACGCCGGTCGAGCGACTCCTCGCGCTGGAGGAGTCTGTTCTCGAGCGCCCCGAGTTCCTTGCGCCGCTCCTTGGCCTCTTCTTCCGCCTGGCCTTTCAGGCGGAGGATCTCATCCTTCGCCTCGAGGAGCATCTCCTTGCGGGTCGTCTCGGCCTGCTTCTCTGCATCGGCAAGGAGCCGTTCCGCGGCTTCGCGAGCGCGGGTGGTCTTACCGGCGATGATGAAGCGGTTGATGATTATGCCGAGGACGACGCCGATGACGAGTCCGAGAAGTGCATAGATGACGGGTCCCATCGGGCGTGCCCTCCCTTCCGGGTATCGGTGCGTTGTCCATCGTCTTGTTGGTGAACGAACGGTGCACCTGGTGCCCGGAGGGTAAACCCCTACCCTTGGAACCGGAGCGCCGGGCACGACCGCCCGGCAGATACGATAGAGTTCGGTTCGTCTATGGATACGATACGTGCACCGACCCCTTTCGAGGCGGTGCCGACTTCATCTCACTGAAGAACCACACGACACGCCCGACGTCTATCGGAGCGTCTCGATCGCATTTGCCGAGGCAATCGTACTCGGCAGGGCTATGTCACGTCAAGGGAGATGTACCGTCTGAGCAGGGATAACGGGACGCTCAGCAGGCATCATCCGGATCGGTGCCCTCCAGGGGCGACACGCATGACCTGGCGGCTCTGAGCGAATCCGAGGTTGAGAACCCCCGCCGGACAAGGCGCGCGGCAAGACGGTCAACAGTATCCGAGGGACGGGACAGACGGCGCGCCATGTCGTGTGCACGCTCGTCCTCCCCCTCTGCCGGCGCCACTGCATCGAGCGCGCGCGTCGCGCAGTCGTCGGCGATACCGAAGCGTCGCAGCTCACGAAGTGCGCGCTGTCGTCCGAACCCCCGTAGGATGATCATGGTGCGCGCCATCTGCTCAGCGAAGCGCTCATCATCGAGCAAGCCTGTATCCGTGAGCCACGAGACGGTGTCGGCGACGATAGACTGCAGATACCCGTCGTCCGTCAACCGGTCAGCCATCTCCGTAGTGCTACGTTCTCGATACGCCAGCAGCCGGAATGCGCGCTCACGGGCATGCTGAGGCTCGATCTCGAGACGGCGGACGAGCACCTCATCGAGGGCGATGGTGTCACCCACCTGCAGTCCGAGCGCCTTGACGATTGCGGCGGGCATGATGGCCCACTGATCGCCGTTGACGTGCACCTCGCGCCGCTTTGTGCCACGGCGCGAGGTGATCGCCGTCACCTCGCCGTGCTCCATGAGGGATCTACGCGCCGGTCTTCTTGGCTGCCGTTTCGCTCTTCTTGCCGGCGGCCTCGTCGGGCTTCTGTTCTGCGGACTTTCCATTGCGCGAGGTGAGACCGAGCTTCTCGCGGATCTGCTTGTCGATGGTGTCCCGGAGATCGATGTGCTCACGCAGGAAATCCTTAGCCGCTTCACGACCCTGGCCGAGACGCTCTTCACCGTAGTTGTACCAGGCGCCTGACTTCTGGACGATGCCCTCCTCGACGCCCAGGTCGAGCAGGCTTCCCTCCTTGGAGATCCCCTGACCGTACATGATGTCGAACTCGGCCTGCCTGAACGGAGGCGCGACCTTGTTCTTGACCACCTTGGCGCGGACCCGGTTGCCCACGAGATCCGTTCCCTGCTTGATCGAGTCGATGCGACGGATGTCGATGCGGATTGAGGCATAGAACTTCAATGCCCGTCCGCCGGAGGTCGTCTCAGGGCTGCCGAACATGACGCCGACCTTCTCGCGCAACTGGTTGATGAAGATGCAGGTCGTTTGCGACTTGTTGAGCGAGCCTGCGAGCTTGCGCATCGCCTGGCTCATGAGCCGGGCCTGCAGGCCTACGGTGACGTCACCCATCTCCCCCTCGAGCTCCGCTCTGGGAACGAGCGCCGCGACCGAGTCGACCACGATCACGTCGATGGCGCCGGATCGCACGAGCATGTCGGTGATCTCAAGAGCCTGCTCACCGGTATCGGGCTGCGAGATGAGCAGGTCGTCGATATCGACGCCCAGGCGTGCCGCATACGACGGGTCCAGCGCGTGCTCAGCGTCTACGAACGCGGCGACGCCGCCGGTCCGCTGCGCCTCGGCGACGATCTGGAGCGCGAGAGTGGTCTTGCCCGAGGACTCGGGACCGTAGATCTCGACGATGCGGCCACGCGGAACGCCGCCGATGCCGAGTGCGGCGTCCAGGGCCAGCGAACCCGTGGGGATCGAGGCCACCTGCTGAGTGGCTGCATCCTCTCCCAGCCGCATCAGAGAACCTTTGCCGAACTTGCGCTCGATCTGCTCGCGTGTGAGATCGAGGACTTTGCTCTTGTCCTGTTCCATCGGTGCCTGCTCCTTATCCGGCTCGTGCGACCCCCTGAAGGCTGCATCGAACGTACACGAACACGTGTTCGATGTCAATCAACCGGCCAGGGGTATGACAGCGTACTGGTCGTAGATCGGCCCCCGCTTTGTGAGCGTGGACGTGAACAGCGTAACCGCCGCCACTGACACGCTGGCGGAGTCACCCTGTGAACGGAGCTGTGAGGCGGCTGCGTCGATGGCCTCAGCGGAGATGCGTCTTCGCTCGCGTGTGCGGCAGAGGGTCACGTGGGTGGTGAAGCCACGGTGTCGTGCGGGCGGTCGGCATGGCGTGCAGGCCGACTCGAGAAGCGACGCGAGTCCGGCGGTAGGGCCGCTCGCCGTCGAGGGCGTCGCCCAGAGCATGGAGGCGGCCCGCAACGAGGGTGTCGCTCGCACACTGTCGATCGACACAAGGTACGGTGTCATGTCCGCCAGGGCCCCGCGGGCGGCATCGGCCGCATCACGCAGACCGTTCTCCGTCATCTCGCCGAGGAAGAGCGTCGTGATGTGGAGGTTCGCAGGTTGGACCCACTTCTCGCCTGCCCACGACGGATCGGAATCGAGGATCGTGTCTCGGGCGAGGATGAGTGCGTTTCGTGCGGGCTCTGGCAACGCTATGGCGAAGAACGCACGCGGCACGTCATGACTCCAGGAGCGCTCGACGCAAGAGGTCGAGCGCTGTAGTGCGCGCCCGCTGGCGGACCATCCCGCGGTCTCCTCCGTAGCGATGCACCTCAGTGCGCGTGGCGGCTCCCGTTGCGGCGAGCGCGAACCACACGGTGCCCGTGGGGCGCTCGACGCTGCCTCCGGTGGGACCCGCGACGCCCGTCGTGGCGACGGCCACGGTGGCGCCGGGGAGCCGGAGCGCTCCCTCGGCCATGGCGGCAGCCACCTCGGCTGAGACGGCGCCGTGCGCGGCCAGGAGCCCGGGATCCACGCCGAGCAGCGCGGTCTTGGCGTCGTTGGCGTATGCGACGACCGAGCCGGTGTACATCACCGAGGACCCGGGGACATCGGTGATGGCCGAAGCGACCAGTCCTCCGGTGCATGACTCCGCGGTGGCGACGACGGCCGAACGGGTGGCCGCCAGCCTGACGACCGTCTCCGCGAGCGTGGAGCCGTCCGTTGAGAAGCACGTGTCCGCCAGCGCCTGCTCCGCGGCGGCGCGGGCGTCCTCGAGCGGTCCGGGATCTCCCGTGGTGGACACGAGGATGACGTCGACCGTCCCCGGCCCTCCGAGCAGCGTGAGATCGACGCCGGGATAGCGCTCGAGTTGCGGCAGCACGCGATGACCGGCGTCTGATTCCGTGATGCCCACGCACCGGAGCGTGACCGGCGGGGCCGAGGCGACACGTCCGGCAAGCGCGACCCGGAGCATGGGGCGCATCTCATGCGGTGGCCCGGGGAGCAGGACGAGCGTGTGTCCGTCGTGATCGACGATCTGTCCGGGCGCGGTGCCGGTCGTCGCGGGTAGCACGACCGCGCCCTCGATGATGTCCGCCTGGTGGAGCAGCGATACGGCGGATGAAGGCTCCCTGTGAGGTGAGATGCGCGCGACGAGCTCCTCTTCGATACGCGCGTCACGCAGGAGGGCCCGTCCGACGACGTGTGCGGCCGCCTCGCGGGTGACATCGTCGTGGGTGGGTCCGAGGCCACCCGTGACCACAACGAGCGTCCTGCGCGCTATCAGGTCGCTCAGGGCCGTGGCGATCATGTCACGGTCGTCGGGTACGGAGACCATCTCGCTCACGATGTAGCCCGCGTGGGCCAGTGCGAGCGCGACCTCGGCGCCGTTCGTGTCCAGCCGGTGTCCCGTTGTGAGCTCGGTGCCCACGGTGACCACTGCCGCGGTCTCGAGACCCGCCATGATCATCCCTCCCGCTCCCACGGCCCGGTGAGGATGTCGCGGGCGTGGTAGAAGTAGTCGATCATCGAGATGACCGTCATCACGATGGCCGCCCCCATGATGACCCAGGAGACGGTTCCGAACAGCTGTTGGCCGGTGCTGCCGAGGAGGTCCTGCAGGAGCGCCGAGTCCTTCAGCAGGAAGCATACGATCGCCACGACCTGCAGGACCGTCTTCACCTTGCCGTGCGAGGATGCCGCTATCACTCGCCCTTCCGCCACCGCTACCATGCGCAGCCCGCTTACCACGAGCTCCCTGCTGATGATGACGAGGGCGATCCACGAGGGCAGCCGTTCGAGATCCACCAGCGCCACGAGAGCCGCCGTGACGAGCAGCTTGTCGGCGAGCGGATCGATGAACTTGCCGAATGTGGTGATCTCGTTCCGGGAGCGGGCGATGTGCCCGTCAACGGCATCCGTGGCGGCGAGTATCGCGAAGATCAGCGCGGCAAGCCACGGTTGGGCGACGAGCCACCATGAGGGCGCGACGATACCGCTGGGGAGTTCGCCCAGGAGCACCACGAGGAACACCGGGATGAAGACCATCCGGAGGATCGTGATCCGGTTGGCGAGGTTGATGTCGCGCATCACGGCACCTCTCCGATGAGATCGTAGCCGGCCGAGCCGGTGACGAGGAGGTCCACGAACGTGCCCGGCGCCACATCGGCCTCGATGAACGTGACGCCATCGACCTCGGGCGCCTGCCCACAGGTACGACCGTACAGGTCACCATCTTCGTCGGGACCCTCGACGAGGACGGTGTACGTCTCCCCCACCCTCCCGGCGGCGCGCTCGATGCCGGTCTCGTCAGCGATGTCCCGCAGCCGCTGCGCGCGCTCCTCGGCGATCTTCGTGGGCACCTGGTCCGGAAGGCGTGCGGCACGGGTGCCGTCTTCAGGCGAGAACACGAAGACCCCGGCGTAGTCGAACCGCGCATCGCGGACGAACTCCTCGAGCACCGCTGCGTCGTCGTCGGTCTCACCGGGGAAGCCGGCCATGACCGTGGTGCGGAGCACGACATCGGGCAGGGCCGCACGTATCCGGCCGAGAAGCGCACGGAGCGTGCCGGGGTCCCCGGGGCGCCCCATACGACGGAGGACGGCCTCCGAGGCGTGCTGGACGGGGATGTCGAGATAGTGGCAGATGTGGCGTGATGACGCGATCGTCTCGAGAAGGGCGTCCGTGACCCCGTCGGGCTGGACGTACATGAGCCGGATGCGGAACTGCCCGTCGATGGCGTCGAGTCGGCCCAGGAGCGACGAGAGGTCGCTGTCGCCGGACAGGTCCACGCCGTACGATGCGATGTCCTGACCGACCAGCACGATCTCGCGGGCGCCATGTTCGATGAGCCAACGCGCCTCGTCTACGATCGCGTCGGGGGTGTCCGAGACGAACGGGCCCCGGATCGAGGGAATGGTGCAGTACGCGCAATGCCGGTCGCAGCCCTCGCTCACCTTGAGGTACGCGGTGGGTCCGGGAGCCAGGCGAGCCCTCGCCCCGGTGGATCCCGCCGCGATATCAAGGAGGGCGCCCAGCGTCTCGAGCAGCCGGTGCTCCTGGTCGACCGGTACGAACGCGTCCGCCTCGGGCATGGCGTCGGCGAGATCGCTGCCGTAGCGCGACGGCAGACAGCCGGCCACGACGATCCGACGCCCGGGACGTTCCGTACGCCAGCCGGTGTGCAGGTCGAAGAAGCCGGCGATCGACTCCTCTACCGCGGGCTGGATGAAGGCGCATGTGTTCAGGACGACGATGTCGGCGGTGGCCACGTCGTCGGTGAGAGCCAATGCAGAGGCATCGACGGCCGCCGCCATCCGATCGGAGTCCACCTCGTTCTTGGGACACCCGAACGTCACGAACGCTATGGACGGTGTGTCGGCCACCATACGCCTAGCGATAGTTCACGAACTGGAGGGGTATGCCGTAGTCCTGCTCCTTGAGGAACGCGATGACCGACTGCAGCGCGTCGCGGCTCGGGGAGGACACGCGCACCTTGTCTCCCTCGATCTGCACCTTCACCTTGAGCTTCTGGTCACGGACGTCCTTGTTGATACGCCGTCCGATCTCCTGGTCGATGCCGTTCACGATAGAGCCCGTCATCCGGGACGTGCCTCCCGACGACGCCTCGGCCTTTCCCCAGTCGACAGCCTTGAGGTCGATGGACCGCCGCACGAGCTTGGTGGCGAGCACGTCCCTCACCTGGCCGAGCACGAAGTCGCTCGGAGCGGCGATGGTGATGGCCGAGGCTGAGCGGTCGAACGCGATTGTCGCACCGCTGTCCTTCAGGTCGTAGCGCTGGCTGATCTCCTTGACGGCCTGCTGGACGGCGTTGTCCACCTCCTGCAGGTCCACCTGTGACACGACGTCGAAACTCTGGTCTTTCGCCATAGGGACTCCTATCGATCGAGCGCCTGCTACTCGGAGGCGCTGAGGGTCAACTCCGCGATGTCATCGCCTGAATCGGGCATCTCCACCGGGACGCCGTCGCGGGTGATCGTGACGGCCTCAGGCTTGCCGGCGCGCACCACTGCCGATGTGGAAACGGTCCACTCTTTCGACTCGCCTCCGGGCATCGTGCCTTCGTACGCGAGCAGCCCGTCCACCAGCACGCGGACCCACGACGAGTCCCCTGGCGTGACCACGACAGCGAGGGTGAACGAACCCTCGGGCGGTGTCGTGACGCCCGCACCGGGAGTGGTGGTCTCGGTGGATGCTCCGGGTGCCGTCGGGGTCGCAGTCGTCTCGGGTGCGATCGGCGGTGGCGTGTCGTCCCGTCCGGCCAGGGCTGCGATGCCCCAGAGCAGAAGGATGACGATGACGGCGGCGACCGCCACGATCGCCAGGGTCCTGCCGGGGATCGCATGCATGTCGCGACGGTGCGGTACAAGGGTCCGCTCCGGGATGCGCTTGAGAGAGCCGGTATCGTCGACGGGCGCCGAGCCCTCGGCGACGACGGGCTGGTCGGGCTCGGCGCGTTCCGCCCCGATGTCCCGCGCGTACTCCTCGAGGAACGGCTTGGCGTCGAGGCCAAGGGCCTGGGCGTAGTTCTGGATGTAGCCTTTCACATACGGCTCCGCAGGCAGGTCATCCCAGCGCCCGTTCTCAAGGGCGTCGATCTTGCGAGCCATGATGCGGGTGGTCATGACGATGTCGTGCGTCGTCTTGCCCTGAGACCGTCGCTCGGCCGCGAGCTTCTTACCGACAGGCATAGAGCCACCCTCTCTCGCGGTCGCGACCCCTACACGCCATCCTCGCGCTCCTCACGCTCAAAGTGCTTGAGGGCCTCGAGCTCGCCAATGTCGACCAGGACCTCTCGAGGCCGGCTTCCGTCGGGCTGTCCGACGATGCCTTTCGATTCGAGCATGTCCATGATACGTCCGGCACGAGCATACCCGACCTTCAGGCGTCGCTGCAGGAGTGAAGTGGAGCCCATGCCGCTCGTGACGACGATGTCCGCCGCTTCCCACACCAGCGGGTCGTCGTCCTCGCCGCTCTCGAGGGAGCCGCTCGGACCCGTGACCTTGAGGTGAAGGATCTCCTCATGGTAGTCGGGCTCCGCCTGCGACTTGACGTGGTCGACCACCGCACCGATCTCGGCTTCCGAGACGAACGCGCCCTGGATGCGTTTGGGCTTCGGCCACTGCGGGGTGGAGAACAACATGTCGCCGAGGCCGACTAGCTTCTCCGCGCCCGGCTGGTCGAGGATGACGCGGCTGTCGATTCCCGAGGAGACCGCGAACGCGATCCTGTTGGTGATGTTGGTCTTGATGAGCCCGGTGATGATGTCCGTGGACGGCCGCTGAGTGGCGACGATGAGGTGGATGCCCGCAGCACGGGCGAGCTGCGCTATCCGGCAGATGGAGTCTTCCACTTCCTTGGCTGCGACCATCATGAGGTCGGCAAGCTCGTCGATGATGATCACCAGGTACGGGAGCTCGGTAGTGCCTTCCTCGGCCTTGCCATCGCGTACCGCCGCGTTGTACTGGGCGATGTTCCGGACCCCGGCCTTCTGCAGCTTCTTCAGACGGGACTCCATCTCCCCCACCGCCCAGTGCAGCGCCGAGGCGGCTTCCTTGGCCTCCGTCACAACGGGAACGTAGAGATGCGGCACGCCGTTGTACAGGTTCAGCTCGATGCGCTTGGGGTCGATGAGGATGAGGCGTACCTCGGCGGGCGTCGCGCGCATGAGGATGGACATGATGAGCGCGTTGATGCAGACCGACTTGCCGGTTCCCGTGGAGCCGGCGATCAGGAGGTGCGGCATGGTGGCGAGGTCCGCGGCGATGTTCTCCCCGGCCACGTCCTTGCCGATCGCGAGCATGAGCGGGCGCGGGTCCGCGATCAGTCCGCTGTGGAGGACGTCGCCGAGCGTGACGGTCGTGCGCCCGGTGTTGGGCACCTCGACGCCGACGTAGCTCTTGCCCGGGATGGGCGCGAGGATACGTATGGTGGGGGCCGCAAGGGCCAGGGCGATGTCGTCGGCGAGCGCTGTGACGCGGTTCACCTTGACCCCCTTGGCGATCTCCATCTCGAACATGGTGACCGTGGGTCCCGGGATCCAGTTGACGACCCTGGCGGGGATGTCGAAGGTCGCGAAGGTCTGCTCGATCAGGCCCGCGGTGTGACGGAGCTCCTTCTCCGAGGCCTTGTGAGAGGCCGCGCTCTCCGGTGTGCGCGACAGAAGCGCCGCCGACGGAAGCTCGACGCCTTCGAGCGCGCGCGGTGCGAGGGAGGATGGCGTGGGAAGCGTGGGCTTGGAGACCTGGGGGTCGCTCCCCCGTTTGGAGACCCGTGACTTCGCGGCCGGCGATGGCTCGGGGATCTCGAGCTGCTCCTCGAAGTCCTCGAGAGGCATCGTCTTGGCCGCGCGCCGACGGCCCGAGGGCAACGGTGCGGGCTCTTCGTCGGCAGCGGACGTGAACATCCCGCGGACCCGCTCGAGCACCTCCGTGATGGACAGGCCGGCGATGACGAGTCCGATGAGCGCGAGGGCCGCCGCCACGACGTAGGCGATGGCCTCCCCGAGCAGACCCACGAGCGCCCAGGCGATGCCGCCTCCCACATAACCGCCGCTCTCGATCACCACGGCCTGCTCCCACTGGATGGCGGGATCGTTCCCCACCGAGACCATCCCCAGGACGGCGACCAGCAGCAAGCCGAGCCCCAGGCCCACACGGACCTCATCGACCTTGAGGGTGGTGATGAAGAACGTGGCCGCCCACAGGACAACGAGCACCGGTATCACGTAGGCGCCGATGCCGAAACCGGCCTTGAGCAGGGTGTCTATCGTGGCGGGGATCATGCCCGAGGGGCTCGTGTACACGGTGATGCCGAGCGCGATCGCGAACGCGCCCATGACGATGCCGACGATCTCGTGGCGGCTCTCAGCGTCGAGGACGCTCTGCGGAGCGGCGGACTGAGCGCGTGACTTGGCGGCGGACTTCTTGCCGCTGGTCTTCGACTTCTTGCTGGTGCCGCTCGGCATCGGCCTTCTCCTCGTGGATGTCAGAACAGTACGCTCGAGACGAGTATGGCGGTACCGACGATGGCCGTGTACACGGCGAACGCCGCAAGCGAGTGCTTCCTCACATAGGGTAGCAGGAGCGCGATGGCGCCGTACCCGACGACCGCGGTGGTCAGAAGGCCTATAGCAAGGGGCCCTGCGGCCGGCAGCGCTTCCCCACCGATGATCACGTCGAGCAGGACCTTCTTCGCGGTGGCGGCGAAGATGATGGGGATGGAGAGCAGGAACGAGAAGCGTGCCGCCTCCTCGCGCTTGATGCCCAGGCCCACGCCGGCGGCGATGGTGGTGCCCGAGCGTGACAGCCCCGGCGCCACGGCGAACGCCTGAGCGACCCCGATGGCGAGCGCCTGCTTCATGGGGATGTCCTCAGCGGCCTCCACGGCATGAGAGGAGCGCCGCGCGAAGACCTCGGCCAGCGTGAGCAGGATCGCTGTGACCACGAGGAACGCACCGGTGATGGTGACCTGAGAGGATGCTGGCAGCGTCTCGATGCCATCCACCATCGGTTCCAGAGCGAGCGCGATAAGCGCGCTCGGGATGGTGGCGGCGATGATGAGCCACGCGAGACGCTTGTCCCGGGCACGCTCATCCGCCTTTGAGAACACGCCGAGCATCAGGCGCCACACGTCACGCCGGAAGTATGCGAGGGTCGCCACCAGCGTAGCAGCGTGGAGAACCACGTCGAACCCCAGGCCGAACCGATCCCAGCCGAAGAGCGACGGGACCAGTATGAGATGTCCCGAACTCGAGATCGGCAGGAACTCGGTGGCTCCCTGGGTGATGGCGAGGACGATCGCCTGAAGAACGGTCACCTATACCTCCATCACGGTGGGGATGATCATCGGACGACGCTTGGCTGTCTCCCAGACGTACTGCGACACGGCGTCATGGAGCGCCTTGCGGATGACCGCGGGGTCGGTCACGCCTTCGGCGGCGGTCCGCTTCAGCACCTTATCAACCCGGGTGCGGATACCCTTGAGCGCCGCCTCCGTGTCGGAGCCGAGCACGAGCCCGCGCGTGATGACCTCCGGGGCACCGACGACGGCTCCTTTGCGCGTGTCGATGGCGACGACGATCATCGCCAGGCCGTCGCTGGAGAGAAGCTGGCGGTCCCGCAGCACCACCTGGCCCAGGTCGCCTACGGTCAGGCCGTCGACGTAGACCACGCCCGACTCGACCGGCTTGCCGCGCTGCACACCGGACTCATCCATCTCGAGGCAGTCGCCGTTGTCGAGCAGGAACACGTTCTCCTCCGGGATGCCTACGGACTTGGCGAGTTCGCGGTGGGCGTGCAGGTGCCTGATCTCCCCGTGGACCGGCATCATGTACTCCGGCTTCACGAGGTTGAGCATGAGCTTCAGTTCCTCGGCCGATGCGTGGCCGGATACGTGGACCCTGGCCATCCCCTTGTGGACCACGTTCGCGCCCGCATGGTACAGGCGGTTCATCACGCGGCTGACCGCCTTCTCGTTGCCCGGGACCGGGCTTGCGGATATGACGACCGTGTCGCCCTCTTCGAGTTTGACGGTGCGATGGTCGCCGTTGGCGATCCGGGCAAGCGCCGAGAGGGGCTCTCCCTGACTGCCGGTGCACAACACCACGACCTGGTCAGCGGGCAGGTTGCCCATCGCGTAAGCATCGACGATGTCATCATCGGCGATATGGAGATAGCCGAGATCGCGCGCGATCCGTGTGATGTTCACCATGGACCTTCCCGTGACCACCACCTTGCGGCCGCATGCCACCGCAGCATCGCAGATCTGCTGGACGCGATGGACATGTGAGGCGAACGACGCCACGATGATGCGCTGTTGCGCCGAGGCGAAGATCGATCTGAGCGACGAGCCCACCACGGCCTCCGACGGTGTGTGGCCGGGGTTCTCGGCGCCTGTGGAGTCGCTGAGCAGCAGGGTCACGCCCTGCTTGGCTGCTCTGGCGAATCCGGCGAAATCGGTGAATCGGCCGTCGATCGGCGTCTGGTCGAGCTTGAAGTCGCCGGTATGCAGCACCGTTCCCGCAGGAGTGCGGACGTACACCGCGACACCGTCGGGGATCGAGTGGTTCACCGCGAAGAAGTCCAGGCCGAACATGCCGAGATTGACGTGTCCGCCGGGCTTGATCTCACGGAGCTTCGGCTTCTTGATCCTATGCTCTTCAAGCTTGCCCGCGATGATGCCGAGCGTGAGCTTGGTGCCGAGCACCGGCACCGGCGCCCCGAGGTCCTTCAGGAGGTAGGGCAACGCTCCGGTGTGGTCCTCGTGACCGTGGGTGATGATGATGCCCCGCAGCTTGTCCTTGCGCTGCACGATGTAGCTGTAGTCGGGCAGGATCAGGTCGATCCCGGGGTGGTCGTCGTCGGGGAACATCAGGCCGGCGTCGATCACGATCATGTCGTTCCCAAGCTCGAGAACGGTCATGTTCTTCCCGATACCGTCAAGACCTCCCAGAGGGATGACCCTGAGGCGGTTCTTCTTCGATGTCATGGACTGCTCTGTGTGCTCCTTCTCGGTCTGGCGGCAGAATGGTGGTGCGTTGTGCAACGCCCCCTGTACGGCGGCGTCTCAGTCGTCGAGCAGGTGAAGCCGGCGCATGATGGTCGCGAGCTCGAGTGTCTGGTCATCGCTCGCGGGGATCAGCGGCAGGCGGCACCCGCCCACCGGGAACCCTGCGAGTTCGAGCGCCTTCTTGACCATGATCGGATTGGCGGTCATGAAAAGTCCCTTGAACAGCGGCATCAGTTCGAGATGGATCTTGAGCGCCCGGGTGTGGTCGCCGGAGGCCTGCGCTGAGAGCATCTCGGCGAGCTGAGGTCCGGCCACATGCGAGGCTACCGAGATCACGCCCGTTGCGCCGAGACCCATCATCGGGAGGGTGTCTTCATCGTTGCCGGAGAGCACCTCGAAACCGAGCGGCGCACCGTCGATGATCGCGGCGATCTGCGTGAGGTTGGATGACGCCTCCTTGACCGCGACGATGTTGTCGAAGTCCGCGGCGAGACGGAGCGTGGTGGACGCCTCGAGGTTCACCACCGAACGCCCGGGGATGTTGTAGAGGATCACCGGGACATCCACAGCGCTCGCGATCGAGCCGAAGTGCCGGTACAAGCCCTCTTGCGGGGGCTTGTTGTAGTACGGGACGACCGCCATGACGCCGTCGACGCCGAGCTCCACGACCTTTCGGGCGAACGCGACGGAGTCATCGGTGCAGTTGTCTCCGGCATTCGCTATGACGGGAGCCGAACCATCGACGGCCTCGAGGACGGCCTCGAACAGGCGCAGCTTGTCGTCGTAGAACACGGTGGGCGACTCGCCGGTGGTACCGCAGACGACCAGCGCCTCGGTCCCCTGATCGATCAGCCGGCGCGCCAGCTCCTGGGCCCGCGGAAGGTCAAGCTCGCCGTCGTGCCCGAACGGCGTGACCATGGCTGTGAGAAGCCGTCCGAATCGAGGCTCGGTCATCGTGGGTAGCCCCCTCAGCATCAGGGCGTTGTCCGGACGCCCGGTTGCGTACGTGTCTATCCGAAGTATTGTGCCACACCCCGCCTACCAGCGCGGACGTTGGCAGCCAAGCGTCACCTTCGCTCAGCCAGAGAGGTCGAACGCATCGTGCAGCGCGGACACCGCGATGACCGCCTCGTCGGCCGGGACCAGCACGGATATGGTGGTGTGACTGTCCGCTGTCTGAAGGAGGTTGACGCCCGCCTCCGCGAGCGACTCCGCCACGCGCGCCATGACACCCGGAACTCCGTGCATGCCTGCGCCGATCAGGGTGACCTTCGCAAGTCCCTGTCGCAGTTCGTAGGTCAATCCGCACGCCTCCAGCACGGAACATGCACGGGGCACGTCCTGCTCTCGTACGGTGAACAGCAGCGTGGTGGTGGACGGCGTGAACATATCAAGCGATACACCGGCATCCGCCATCGCACGGAACACCCGGGTGAGCGCGTCCATGTGAGCCGCACCGTCGTCCTCTCCAGGGATGGTGACACGGATGCGGGCGATCCCCACTGAGTGCGACACGGCGGTCGCCACCGACGAGGGCCGATACGAGGCGATGTCGGCGACTACGGTCCCGGGGTGATCGCTGTACGTGTTGCGCACCCGTACCGACAGGCCGCTGGAAAGCGCGAGCTCGGCCGCGGGCGTGTGCACGACGCGTGATCCGTGTCGCGCCATCTGGAACAACTCGTCAGCGCTGAGGCGTTCGAGGACCATGGCGGCGCCGCACGACCTGGGATCCGCGGTCATGACACCATCGACGTCGGTGTAGATCTCGACCGCGTCGGCGCCGAGTGCCACGCCGAGCGCGCACGCGGTGGTGTCGCTTCCGCCGCGGCCGAGGGTGGTGACGCGGCCGTCTGGTCCCACGCCCTGGAAACCGGCGATGACCGGCACCTGACGCGCGTCGATGGCGGCGATCACCGCCGCGGGATGGATATCGGTGATCGTGGCGTTCTCGAACCTGCCGTCGGTGCCGATACCGGCCTCGGCGCCGGTCATCGCGAGGGCGTCGATGCCCGCGTGACGGAGTTCGTGTGCGACGATGACCGCGGAGACCACCTCGCCTGTCGATGCGAGCAGATCCCGCTCACGCGGGTCCGACGGCAGCGACCCGATCAGACCAAGAAGCGTGTCCGTGGCATACGGGGCGCCAGCGCGCCCCATCGCCGAGACGACGACCACGGGCGATGCGTCACGCTCGAGCGCCTCGGTCACCCGGGCCGCGATCGCCGAGCGCCCCTCGGGACGTGCAACGGATGTCCCACCGAACTTCATGACGATGATGTCGGATGCGGTCACGGGTCACTCCTCCATGAGCCGCTCGAGGCCGACGATGAGCCCGCTCCTGCCGGTGACCTTCCGTACGGCGAGGATGACACCGGGCATGAAGCTGGTGCGGTCGATGGAGTCATGGCGCAGGGACAGCGTCTGGCCCTGGCCACCGAAGAGGACCTCCTGGTGAGCTACGAGCCCCGGAAGACGCACCGAGTGGATGGTGACGCCGTCGACGAGCGCGCCACGAGCTCCGTCGGCGATCTCCGTCTCGCGACCCGGGCCTTCAGGGACATGGTCGCGTGCTGCCGCGATGAGCCCGGCCGTTCTGAGCGCGGTGCCGCTGGGAGCGTCGGCCTTGCGGTCATGATGCAGCTCCACGATCTCGACGTGAGGCATGAATCGCGCCGCCTCGGCGGCGAAGCGCATCATCAGGACCGCTCCGATGGCGAAGTTTGGTGCGACGAAGAGGCAGGCGCCGTCTCTCGCGCGCGCGGCGAGGTCTTCGAGCGTCGGCATGGGGAGACCTGTGGTGCCCACCACGCAATGGACGCCACGGGTCAGCGCCGTCTCGATGTTGCCGGCGACCACCGACGGGTGGGTGAAGTAGAGACCGGGGGCATCCTGCACCTGCTCGCCCGCGTGCGCGGGATCCACAGCCGCCACGAGGCGAAGATCGTCCTCCGCCGAGACGGCGCGGACGACCTCGCTCCCCATGCGGCCTGCTGCACCGCTTACCAGGACCGTGATCACGTGGCTCTCCTCCCCTTACACGAGGTGTGCGACAGCATCTTCGCCGAACGGGGCGATGATGGCGAGTGCGTTGTCACCGTTGAAGAGCGTCTGCGCGAGACGCTGGACGTCGTCGAGCGTGACCGCATCCAGGCGTGTGATGATCTCGTCCAGCGAGAGCAGCTCCCCCTGGGTCACCTCCGACTTGCCCAGGCGCGTCATGCGGTTGCGCGTGCTTTCCAGACCCAGGATCATCTGCCCCTTGATCGACTCACGGACACGGTCGAGTTCGTCGACTGTGGCCTCGCCCTTCACCAGCTTCTCAGTCTCAGCCTTGATGAGTTCGATCACCTGGACCGCGTTGTCGGGGCGGGTGCCAGCGTAGACGGCGAAGTCGCCGGTGTCCTGGAAATGGCTGTGATACGAGTAGATCGCGTACGTGAGACCGCGCTTCTCCCGCACCTCCTGGAACAGCCGGGACGCCATGCCGCCTCCGAGGATCCCGTCGAGGACGGCGAGGATGAAGCGATCCTCGTGACGCGCGGGCAGACCGGCGACGCCCCACATGATGTGCGCCTGCTCGGTGTCCTTGGTGAGGACCTTCAGGCTCGGCTCCGTCACCGGGGTCGCGTGGACCCGCTCGGAGCGTGTGGCCGCCGGGAGGGTGATGTGGTCCGAGACCATCCGCACGAGCGCCGCATGGTCGATGGCGCCAGCGGCGGCCACCACGATGTTGCCGGTGGTGTAGTGGCCGGCATGGAAGGCGGCCGCGTCGTCGTGACCAAAGGCGCTGACCGTCTCCCTCGTGCCGATGACCGGCAGTCCGAGCGGATGAGAGGGCATGAGGGTCTGCGAGAAGAGTTCGTGCACCTGGTCGTCCGGCTGGTCCTCGTAGCGGGAGATCTCCTCAAGCACGACCTCACGTTCGGAGCGGCATGCGTCCTCGGCCAGCGACGCGTTGACGATCATGTCCGAGAGGATGTCGACGGCCTGGGGCGCGTGCTGGTCGGTGAGCCGTGCGTAGTAGCAGGTGTACTCCTTGCTCGTGAACGCGTTGAGCTCTGCGCCGAGGCGGTCGAACGATTCGGAGATCTGCGCCGCCGAGCGCGTGGGTGTGCCTTTGAACATCATGTGTTCCATGAAGTGGGACATCCCGGCTTCCTGCGGCGTCTCGTCACGGCTGCCCACCGCGCACCAGATGCCGAGCGCGACGGAGCGCACCGTATCCATGGGTTCGGTGATCACCGTGATCCCATTGTCGAGGACGGTCTTGTCGTAGAAGGTCATGTGCGGCTCCTGTGGTCGTGAGCGGCAACGGCCCGAGGCGCGTGAGCGCTCCCGGGCCGTCGGACGTGTCGCTGCAGTACTAGTGCCGACGGCGCGGCTTGCGGTCGCCGCCGTGGCCACCACGATCGCCGCGGTCGTCACGACGCGGAGCCGGCGCCTCGGCGCCCTCCGGCACGTCGAACTTCTCGATCAGGTCGAGCGAGACCTTCCCGCGGTCGTCGATCTCCTGGACGATGACCTCTACCTCGTCACCGATGTTCAGCACCGACTCGACCTGCGCGATACGGCCCTTGGCCATCTTGGAGATGTGCAGGAGGCCGTCCTTGCCGGGGATCAGCTCGATGAACGCGCCGAACGGCTGGATCGAGACTACGCGGCCGGTGTACTTCTCGCCGGGCTCGACGTCACGGACGATGGCCTTGATGCGGTCGACCGCTTCGATCGCACGCGCGTCGCGGGCGGCGACGTAGATCGTGCCGTCATCATTCACGTCGATGTCGGCTCCGGTCTCCTCCACAAGGCCCTTGATGACCTTGCCGCCGGGGCCGATGACGTCACGGATCTTGTCGGTCGGGATCTTGATGGTGATGATCCGCGGCGCGTAATCCTTGAGCTCCTCGCGCGGTGCGTCGAGGGTGTCGAGCATCTTGCCGAGGATGTGGGCGCGGCCGTCCTTGGCCTGCGTGAGCGCCTCGGAGAGGATCTCCACCGAGAGGCCCTTGGCCTTGTTGTCCATCTGGAGCGCGGTGATGCCCGCCTCGGTGCCGGCCACCTTGAAGTCCATGTCGCCGAGGAAGTCCTCAAGCCCCTGGATGTCGGAGAGAACGGCGTAGCGGTCGCCTTCCTTGATGAGGCCCATCGCGATGCCGGATACCGGCGCCTTGATCGGCACACCGGCGTCCATGAGAGCCAGCGTGGAACCGCAGACGGACGCCATGGAGCTCGAGCCGTTGCTCTCGAGCACCTCGGACACGATGCGGATCGTGTAGGGGAAGTCTTCCTCTGCCGGGACCATGGGGAGCAGCGCACGTTCCGCGAGCGCCCCGTGTCCGATGTCGCGACGCTTCGGGCCGCGCATGAACCCGGTCTCACCGGTGCAGAACGGCGGGAAGTTGTAGTGGTGGATGTAGCGCTTGCCCTCGGCCACGTCGATGGTGTCGAGGCGCTGCCACTCATTCAGCATGCCGAGCGTGAGGACCGAGAGGACCTGCGTCTGACCACGGGTGAAGAGCCCGGTTCCATGGGCGGTAGGCAGGTAGTCGACCGCGCACGTGATCGGCCGGATCTCGGTCACGCTGCGCCCGTCAGCCCGCTCGCCCTCTTCGAGGACCATCTCACGCATGGTCTTCTTCTCGAGGGCCTTCAGAAGCCCCTTGATGTGCTTGGCGTTCGCGCTCAGCTCAGCCTCGTCGAACAGGCCCTTCAGCTCCTCCTTGACGGCGGCGACGGCGTCCATGCGCGCGTGCTTGTCAGGGTTGTGGAGTGCGGCTTTCATCTTCTCGGCGCCTTCCGAGAAGATCCGGTCGCGCAGGTCGGCCGGCGGTTCGTCGATCTTGACGTCCATCGGCGTGATGTCGAGCTTCGCGAGGAACCGTTCCTGCACTGCGCAGAACTCGCCGATCGCCTCCTGGGCGAACGTGAGGGCTGCCAGCATATCCTCCTCGGAGACTTCGTTTGCGCCTGCTTCCACCATGTAGATCGCGTCACGGCTGCCGGCCACCACGAGGTCCAGGTCGGATGCCTCGGCATCATCGAACGTGGGGTTCACGAGGAACTCACCGGATTCATCGCGCGAGATCCGTACGCCAGCCAGAGGCCCCTCGAACGGGATACCGGCGGCCATGAGAGCAGCCGAGGCCCCCATGATGGAGATGACGTCGATCTGATGCTCCTGGTCCGCCGAGAGCGCGGTGACGATGACCTGGGCGTCGTTGCGGAATCCGTCGGCGAACGCCGAGCGGATCGGACGGTCGATCATGCGGGCGGTGAGGATGGCCTTCTCGCTCGGCCGGCTCTCACGCTTGATGAAGCCGCCCGGCAGACGGCCGGCGGCGTACATGCGTTCTTCGAAATCGACGGTCAGCGGGAAGAAGTCGAGATCCTTCGGCTCCCTGCTTGCGGTTCCGGTGACAAGGACGACGCTATCGCCCTGGCGTACGAGCACCGCTCCGCCGGCCTGCTTGGCAAGCTCCCCGGTCTCGAGCGTGTACTCCTGTCCGTACAGTTCGAACTTCTCAGTTACCTTTCCCATCCTCTTCCTCTTCTCCGGTCCGGCGCCCCCTTGGCGCGGACCTCTCGTCAGCGGGGCCTCGTGCCCCTACGTCAGTGAAGGCGGGGTGTTCCCCGCCTTCACGTGGTGCCTGTTCTAGTTGCGGAGCCCAAGCTTCGCGATGATGGCGCGGTATCTCTCGATGTCGTTCTTCTTGAGGTAGTTGAGCAGACGCCTGCGCTGGCCGACGAGCTTCAGCAGCCCCCGACGGCAGTGATGGTCGTGCTTGTGAGTGCGGAGGTGCTCGGTGAGATCGCGGATGCGCTGCGAAAGGAGCGCGATCTGAACCTCTGCGGAGCCGGTGTCGCCCTCGGTGCGGGCGTGCTCGGCGACGATAGCGGACTTGACGTCCTTCTCGAGTGCCATATTCTCTTTCACCTTTCCTGGGGAGTCGCCCGGCACCGAGAGATGCGGTGGTGAATCGCAAGTCCAGGGACCGGGTCATCAGTGTAACCGTCGTAGTATAGCACACACGGTGCCGGGCGGCGCCAACGTGCGGCTCGGCAGACGTCAGAGTCCGACGTGTTCACGCACCTGCGCGATGAAGTCGCTGATCGCGAGCGCGAGCGAGTCCTCGCTCGTATAGCGCTGGTGCTCCCCGATCCGCTCGATGAACTCGACCACGAGCGCGGCGCCGTACAGGTCGCCGTCGAAGTCCAGGAGGTGAGCCTCGAACCGCGAGGTGGCGTCCGTGAACGTCGGCGGCAGTCCGACCGAGACCGCGGCGCGGTAGGCGTCCGTCCCGTGGAGCACCCGTGCGGCGTAGACGCCCGGACCCGGCAGCGCCATCCGGTCATCGAAGGAGAGGTTGGCCGTCGGGGCGCCCAGACGTCGGCCCCGGGAGCGCCCCCCGACCACAACACCGGAGAGACGGTGAGGCCGTCCCAGCAGCGTGGCTGCGGACGCGACATCGCCGGCGGCCACGAGCCCGCGTATGCGTGTGGACGTCACCGGGGCGCCATCGCGCATCACCAGTTCGTGCGCGATGACTTCGAAGCCGTCCCGCGCGCCGCACGCCTTGAGCGTGGAGACGTCTCCGGCGGCCCGTGCGCCGAAACGGAAATCCTCCCCTACGATCACGATGCGTGGAGTCAGCATCCGCATGAGCACGTCGTCGATGAACGATTCGGGTGACACTGCCGCGAGAGTCGAGTCGAACGGCACGACGAGGACGACGTCCGGACCGAGTTCGGCGATGAGGGCGAGCTTGTCTTCGAGCGTTGTCAGCTGAGGCGCCGCATGGCGCGGCGTCACGACCTGGTCGGGGTCCCGGTCGAAGGTGACGACACAGCACGAGACCCCCTCGTCATGGGCGGCCTCAACGGCATCGCGAATGAGTGTCTGGTGACCGATGTGCACACCATCGAAGACACCGAGCGCTACTGCCGTCTCGCCGACGTGTCCGTGCTCGGTCCGGTGCCACACGACCTCTGTCATCGTGCGACCTCCGGAACGAACACGGTCTCCGGTATCAGCGAGGAGCCGCTGAGGCGGTAGACCGCGCCGAGGCGGCCATCGACGACGATCGAGACGCGGTCATCGGATCCGGACGCGAGACCTGCAGGCGCGGGCAGCGCACGCCCCGTGCGGACGGATGCGGGGTCGCCGGTCGTCTGCGGGAAGCCGAGCGCCGGGAGCGGGTCGATGAACAGCGACGGCAGCCGCCCGTCCGACGCCGCGACGCAGGCGTCCTCCAATGTGACGGCGTGTTCGAGGCCCAGGGCGCCCGCGTGCGTTCTGCGAAGGGCCGACAAGTGCGCATCCGTACCCGCAACAGTCCCGATGTCGCGCGCGAGAGAGCGGATGTAGGTCCCCTTGGAGACAGAGAACCGCACCTGCCACGTGGGCCCGGATGGATCGATGGCCGACAACGCCGCTTCGTGCACCTCGATGTCACGCGGCTCCATCGTGACGTCCGCCCCGTCACGGGCAAGCCGGTACGCCGGCACTCCCTGCCGCTTGATCGCGGAGAAGGCGGGGGGTATCTGCGTCTGAGGACCGAGGAAGGTGGCAAGGATCCGCTCGGCCAAGAGAGCATCGAGCACCGAAGGCGGGACCGGGCTGGATGACACCACGTCGCCATCCGCATCGAGGGTGTCCGTGGCGGTGCCGAACTCGATATGCGCCAGATATGACTTGCGATCGACCGACAGGTAGCGCGCCAAACGTGTTGCGGAGCCGACGAGCACGATGAGGACCCCGGTGGCCATCGGATCGAGGGTCCCCGTGTGGCCGATACGCTTCTCCCCTGTCGCCTTCCTGAGCCGGGCAACGACATCGTGGCTGGTGCAGCCCGCCGGTTTGTCGATGACCAGCACCCCAGAGAGACCGGTCGCCCCCCGGCGTGCCATCAGTCGCGACCTCCGGGAAGAAGCGGAAGCACCGCCGCGAGCGCATCGTCGAGCTCGCCGGGAAGCGTCACTCCCGCCGCAGCGCGGTGCCCTCCCCCGCCGAGCTCACGCGCTGCCGAGCCGACGTCGGCCGAGTCTTTCGCGCGGAGACTCACGCGTGACTTGCTATCACCGTTGACCTTCACCAGGAAGACCGCTTCGACGCCGCCGAGCGCCCGCACGTGATCGATAAGGTTCTCACCCTCGGCGGGACGTGCTCCGGTCTCCACGAAGTCCGCGTCGCGGACCCAGGAGTACGCGACGCGACCGCCGTTGGCAAAGGTGATACGGCCGAGGGCGCGCGACAGCAAGGCCTGTGCTCCAGCGGACCGGTTCTCGTAGATGGCCGAGTAGATGTCGTTGGGGACGGCGCCGGCAGCCACCATCTCGGCGGCCACCCGGAACGTCTTCGCGGAGGTGTTGGAGTAGCTGAAGCGACCGGTGTCGGTGAGCAGCGCCGCGTACAGACAGGTGGCGGTGCGCGAGTCGGGCTCCACGCCGAGGTGACGTGCGAGCTCCCATACGAGGCATCCGGTGGCTGCGGCCTCGGGGTCGAGAACGGCTATGGCATCACCGGGGGTCGCATCGGGGTGGTGGTCGATCATGATCAGGGTACGGGCGGCCCTTGCAAGCGGCTCGGCCAGCACGAGGCGCCGTGGATCGGGGCTGTCGAGCGCGACGAAGACGTCCGGCGCCGCCGCGTCCTGGGCCAGGATGAACCGGTCCGCCCCCGGAAGGAACGCGTACGTCGATGTCAGCGGGTCGTTGGTGGGCAGTACGGGTGCAGAGTCGATACCCGCGCTCTCGAGTACGAACATCAGGCCGAGGGCCGACCCCACGGCGTCGCCGTCTGGGTCGACGTGCGCACCGATGAGCACGCTGTTCGCCTCACGGAGAGCCCGGGCGGCCTGGGAGAATGCGTCCGGCAGCGTCACGAGCCGTCCTCATCCTGGCGCATGGTGGGAGGCACGTTCTTGAGCGCCTCGGTGATCCGCATGCTCTGGTCGAGCGTCGTGTCGAGAAGGTAGCGCAGTTCGGGGATCACCCGCATCTGGACCCGCCGGGCCAGACCGGCGCGGATGCGCTTATCCGCAGAGCGGAGACCCTCGAGCAGCGCTTCGTACTCCTCATCGCCACCGTGCGTGGTGACATACACGTTGGCGAGGTTCAGGTCGGCCGACACCTCCACGGACGTGATCGTGGCGAAGTCGAGCCGCGGGTCTGCGACGTCATCTCGAAGAACCTCGGCGAGGGCCTCACGGACGCTCTCGCCGAGTCTGCGTGTGCGCGGAGTGCTCTTCATCAGCCTACTCCTCGCGTGCGACCTCGACGGTGCGGTAGGACTCGATGACGTCGCCGACCTTGAGGTCCTGGAAGTTCTCGATGCCGATGCCGCACTCGTATCCCTGCTTCACCGACTTCACGTCGTCCTTGAAGCGCCTGAGCGAGTGGATCCTGCCGTCGTGGATGACGGTCCCGTCGCGCACGATGCGCACCTGGTCGTCGCGCGAGATCTCGCCCTCCTGGACGAAGCACCCCGCGATCACGCCCGCCTTGGGCACCTTGAAGAGGTCGCGCACTTCGATGTGGGCGGTGTCGCGCTCCTCGATCGTGGGTGCGAGCATGCCCACGCGCGCGGCATTGATCTCTTCGATGGCCTGGTAGATCACGCGGTACAGCCGCATGTCCACCTTCTCCTTGTCCGCAAGGGCGCGCGCGACCGGGAGGGGCCGTACGTTGAAGCCGATGATGATGGCATCGGAGGCGGCGGCGAGCATCACGTCGGTCTCGGTGATGCCACCCACGCCGGAGTGGATGATGTTGATGTGGACCTCGCTCTGGTCCATCTTGTCGAGGGCGTCTCGCAGCGCCTCGATGGACCCCTGCACATCGGCCTTCACTACGAGGTTCAGGTCCCTGATCTCGCCTTCCTGGATGCGCGCGAAAAGGTCATCCAGCGTCACCCGTGACTTCTGCTCGTGCTCGAGCAGACGCTGGCGCAGCGCCCGGTCCTCGGCGAGGTCTCGCGCGTCACGCTCGTCTGCGAAGACGCGGAACTCGTCACCGGCGGACGGCACGCTCGAGAGTCCGAGCACCTCCACCGGATCCGCCGGGACCGCCTGGGCGACGGTCTCGCCCAGCGGGTTGACGAGCGCCCGGACACGTCCATGGCTGGTCCCGGCCACGAGAGCGTCTCCTACGCGGAGCGTACCGCGCTGTACCAGGACCGTGGCGACAGGGCCGCGGCCTTTGTCGAGCTTGGCCTCGATCACCACGCCCGAAGCGTGTGCGCCGGGATTGGCCTGCAGCTCGAGCATGTCAGCCTGGAGGAGGACCATTTCGAGCAGGTCGTCGATGGCGACGCGCTTCTTCGCTGAGACATTGACGAAGATGTTGGTGCCGCCCCACTCCTCCGGCACGATCTCGTGCTCGGTGAGCATCTGCTTGACCTGTTCGGGGTTGGCGCCATCCTTATCGATCTTGTTGACCGCAACGATGATGGGGACGCCGGCAGCCTTGGCGTGATGGATCGCCTCGACCGTCTGCGGCATGACGCCGTCGTCGGCCGCCACCACGAGGATGACGATGTCGGTGATGTTCGCGCCACGGGCACGCATCGCAGTGAACGCTTCGTGACCCGGGGTGTCGATGAAGGTGATCTGACGCCCGTTCTTCTCCACGATCGACGCACCGATGTGCTGGGTGATGCCGCCCGCCTCGGTATCCGCGACACCGGTCTCGCGGATAGCGTCCAGCAGAGACGTCTTTCCGTGGTCGACGTGACCCATGACGGTGACCACAGGAGGACGCGGACGGAGGTCGTCGGGGTCGTCCACGAATGTGAACCCGGGTTCCTCTTCGGGAGTCACGACCTGGACCTCCACACCGAGGTCCTCGGCGAGGATATCCATGGCGTCGGGGCTCATCGGCTGGTTCACCGTGTGCGGGTCGCCGAGCATCAGCAGACGCTTGACGACCTCACCCGCCGGCACCTCGAGCGCTTCGGCGAACTGCGCCACCGTCGAGTTGATCGGTATGGTCACGACCGTCGTCTCGACCTGCGGCTTCTCGTCACCGGTGATGTGAGGGTGCACTGGAGCTTCCCGCCTGCCCGACGGCTTCTTGGACTTCTTCTTCTTGCTCTTCCGGTCCTGGTGGCTCTGCACCATCTTGGCGGCGTCCGCGATGAGATTGGTGGCCGGCGCGGCGGGGGGCTGGGCGGCCTCCGCATCCTTCGCCATCTGGCGGTAACGGTCCGCTTCGGCCGCTTCGGCCTTGGCGGCCTCCGCGGCGAGTGCGGCCCGCTCGGCCTCGGCCTTCTTCGCCGCTTCCAGACGTGCGGCCTCCTCGGCTTCACGCCGGGCGCGCTCCTCGGCCTCCCGGGCGGCCTCCTCGGCCTCGGCTTTGGCCTTGGCGTCTTCAGCCGCTTTGCGCGCTGCCTCCGCCTCGGCGCGTGCGGCGGCCTCCGCGGCCGCCTTGGCCGCGGCTTCGGCTTCGCGCTGCGCCTTCTCGCGTGCGGCCTTCTTCTCTTCGGCAGCGGCTCTGGCGGCTTCCTTGGCCTCCATCTCCTTCTGCTTCTCTTCGATGACGTCGGCAAGGTCCTTCCGGATCTTGTCGACGTACGCCTCGACGAGAGTGGACGCATGGTTGCGCGCCGGTATCTTGAGCCGCTCGAGGTGTTCGAGCAACTCCTTAGAGGTCATCCCGAACTCCTTGGCGAGTTCGTGCACACGCATCGCAGGCATCAGCGTCACCGTCCAGTTCTCGAAGCGGAGGCCCCACGGTCCTGGAGCACGTCCTCGAATTCATGTCTTAGGCGCTCCACGTCCTCTTCGACGAGACTCACCCGGAGCGCGGATGTGAGCCTCCTACCGGATACCGCGGACTCGAAACAGGCGATCATAGGGCACACGGACGCACCGCGTCCCGGCGCCTTGCCCGTGGGATCCACGTGTACTTCACCGTCACCGTCGCGCACCAGGCGCACGAAGGCACGCTTGTCGTCCACGCGCCGACACGCGACGCACGTCCGTTGTGGGGTTGCGCGGTGACTCACGACTCGTCCGCGGCCTCCTTCTCATGCACGCCACAGTACCGGCTGCCGGGCCGTGCCTGGTTACGGCACCGGATGCCGGTGCTCGTCACCGCGATGCAGCGGCCGTCGCCCTCATCGCCGTCGAGGTCGCCGCCGGTGACCGCCTCTGCAAGCCCGGTCGATACGGCCTGGCCGAGACTCTTGATGTCGATCCGCCAGCCGGTGAGCTTGGCGGCCAGCCGGGCGTTCTGCCCTTCCTTGCCTATGGCGAGCGAGAGTTGGTCGTCGGGGACGATCACAGTGGCCGTGTGGGTGTCGTCGGAGACGACCACACGGGCAACCTTGGCCGGTGAGAGTGCGTTGCCGACGAAGGTGGCCGGATCCTCAGACCACGGGACCACGTCGATGCGCTCGCCGCGCAACTCGGCGACGACCATGCGCACACGACTCCCCTTGGGGCCGACGCAAGCGCCTACCGGGTCGAGGCCGGGCTCGCGCGATGACACGGCGATCTTGGAGCGCATGCCTGGCTCGCGTGCGACGCTCTTGATCTCGACGATGCCGTCGTAGATCTCCGGGACCTCGAGCTCGAAGAGCCGCTTCAGCAGATTGGGGTGCGTACGCGAGACCACGATCGACGGCTCGTTGGAGGTCTTCCGGACATCGATGATGAGCGCCTTCAGACGCTGGTTGTGCTCGTAGCGCTCGTTGGGGGGCTGCTCCGCATGCGGCAACAGCGCCTCGACCCCTTCGCGGATCTTGACGAGCGTGTACCGGGAGTCGGACTGCTGGACCGTACCGGTGATGCTGTCACCGATCCGGTCGGCGTACTCCTCGAAGATCTGCTCGCGTTCGGCCTCGCGGATCGACTGCGTGATCACCTGCTTCGCCGCAGTGGCGGCATAGCGGGAGATATCCGAAGGCGTGACGTCACGCGCTTCGAACACGGGCTCTTCCTCGGTACCGCCCACAGGGACGAGTTCGTAGACGTGGATACGCCCGCTCTCGCGGTCGATCGTCACCGAGCAGTCATTGTCCGAGTCGAGGATCCGCTTGTAGGTGACGGCGAGTTGTTCCTCAAGACGCTCGAGCATGACCGTCTCGTCGATGTTCTTCTCGCGTGCGAGTTCACGCAATGCGTCCATCAGCTCGGAGCTCATCTGTTCTTCCCGTCCCTTTCGGTCGCCGTACCGAAGTCGGCTTTCAAACGTGCCCGTTCGATCCCATCGAACGGGACGCGGAGTTCCCTGTCGTCAGCCTGGATGACGACCTCATCGCCGTCGAATCCGACGAGCGTGCCTGTGAACCGCGAACGTCCGTCGATAGGACGATGCGTCTGGACCGACACCTTCTCGCCCGTGAAGCGCTCGAAGTGCTCCCGCGTGCGCAGCGGGCGCTCGATCCCCGGAGACGACACCTCGAGGGTGAACGCTCCGGAGAGCTGCGGCATGGCGTCGAGGGCCTCGGATATCCAGGGGTTGGCGTCGGCGATGGCGTCGATATCGATGCCGCCTTCTCTGTCGAGGAAGACCCGCACCGTACGGTGTTTACCGCCGCCGATGACTTCAACGGTCACCAGTTCGAGACCGTGCTCCCGCGCGCGAGGCTCGAGCGCCGCTATGAGTCCGTCAGCAAGCACCATGGGCACTCGACCTCCTTCCTTCCAGAACAAAAGAAGCGGGGGTAAGCCCACTTCTCACACGGGACGTTTGTCGTTCGTCGGGATTGTAGCACAGCACGCACACGCGGCAAACGGTCACGGGCGCTGGAAAAGGCATCCCGTGACCGGCGCGCGGCGCCTGTGTCACGCGGCGTTGTCGCGAGTTCTACGCGAGGGCGCCGCGGGCTTCTGCTACCAGTCTGGCAACGGTCGATACGGCCTGGTCCAGCGGCACTGTGACCCGCTCACCGGTGGCCCGCGTCTTGAGCTCCACGACACCCTCGGCCACACCGCGCTTGCCTACAACCACCTGCATCGGCCAGCCGATCAGATCGGCATCGGCGAACTTGACGCCTGCACGCTCCTCGCGGTCGTCGATGACGACCTCCACGCCCGCATCGGCGAGCTCGGCGAAGATCCGCTCAGCGGTCGGCTCAACGAGGTCGTCGCCGGTCTGGAGCGGCAGGATCGCGACCTCGGCAGGGGCCACGGAGACGGGCCAGACGATGCCGTGCTCGTCATGGTGCTGCTCGATGACCGCTGCGAGCGATCGCGTGATGCCCACGCCGTAGCACCCCATGATGAAGGGTTGCTCCGAGCCGTCCTCCGCGGTGTAGGTTGCGTGCATCGACTCCGAGTACTTGGTGCCGAGCTGGAAGACCTGCGACACCTCGATGCCGCGTGCCGCCCGGAGCGTCTCACCGCACACGGGGCAACCGTCGCCGGCCTCGGCCACGACGAGATCGGCCCAGGCGTCGACAGCGAAGTCGCGGCCGGGCATCGCTCCGGTGAGGTGCACGTCGGGCTCGTTGGCGCCCACCGTCCATGCGAGCTCCGCCTGCAGCGTGCGGTCGGCGACGACGAGCGTGCCCTCAGGCGCGCCGACGGGGCCGAGGAAGCCCCGGTGGATGCCGAAGCGCGCGAAACCGTCATCGTCAAGGAGCTCGAGACCGGGGGCCACGCCCGCGGCCTTGAGTTCGTTGAGCTCGCGGTGACCGGGCACACACAGGAACACGAGCCTGCCGTTCTCGGTGGTGGCCGCCATGGTCTTGACGGTATGAGCGCCCGATACGCCCAGGAAGTCCGCGAGGTCGGCGATGGTCTGGACGCCGGGTGTGGCCACGCGCTCGAGCGGTTGCGCCGATGTCGCGGCCGCCTCGTACGGGACCACCGCTGACGCGGCCTCGACGTTCGCGGCCCATCCGCACTCACAGTAGACGAGCCCCGCCTCCCCGCTCTCGGCGAGCGCCATGAACTCGGTGGTCACCTTGCCGCCGATCTGACCGGAGTCGGCCTCCACCGGGCGCCAGTCGAGCCCCAGCCGATCGCAGATACGACCGTAAGCGTGCGCCATGGCGTCGTAGTGCTCCTTGAGGGACTCCTGGGTGGCGTGGAAGGAGTACGCGTCCTTCATGATGAACTCGCGTCCCCTGAGCAGTCCGAAGCGCGGGCGGATCTCATCGCGGAACTTCATGTTGATCTGGTACAGGGACACCGGAAGCTGCCGGTACGACCGCAGCTCGCCACGGACGGTGGCGGTGATGATCTCCTCATGCGTGGGGCCGAGGCAGAACTCTCTTCCCTGCCGGTCGGTGAGGCGCGCCAACTCGGGCCCGTACACGTCCCAACGGCCTGACTGCTGCCATAGCTCGGCGGGCTGGACGATCGGCATGAGCATCTCCTGGCTGCCGATCGCATCCATCTCCTCGCGGACGATCCGCTCGACCTTGTGGACGGAGCGCCAGCCGAGCGGGAGGAAGGTGTAGATGCCCGCGGCGGCGCGTCTCATCAGCCCTGCGCGCAGCATGAGACGATGCGATGCGACCTCGGCCTCGACGGGATCCTCTTTGAGGGTGGGCACATAGAGCTGGGACATCCTGAGTGCGACGGTCATTGTTCTCCTCGTCCATACATGGTCGAACATCCGTGTCCTGAGCGGTGGAGCAAGAGCTTCGGACCCGTCAGCCGATCCCGCGGTCGTCGGGGTGGAAACTCGGGACGAGCTCGTCCTCGCCCGAAGCGAGCGTCATGATGAGCCTGGCGACGAGGTCGTGGACGATGATCGTATCGGTGTTGCCCTGGGCCCGGAAGGCCTCCTTGAGCTCTGGCTTCACGGCCCGGTCCCCGCTGACCTCTATGATCAGGTCGATCTCGCCTGACTTGGCGCCGAGGACGCTGGCGTGCTCCGTGTAGAAGATGTCGTGCTCCTGAGCGAAGCGGGCGCCGTGACTGTCGGGATCGGCGTCGGCGACCCCCACCACTTCGATGTACGGCAGCCGGGAAAGCGCCTCGAGCAATGGTGTGCCTGTGCGGCCACCGCCAACGATCGCAACGCGTACCTTCTGGCTGCTCATATCGCCCACCTCACAGCTACGACATCCCGGAACGTATCAGGAGGATACCGCAGCGGCGGGAAGGCGACCACGCGGAACCACTCAGCCGAGCGAGTCGATCTCCTCGAACAGCGCATCGACGATCTCGGCTTCTGGGACCTTACGGACGGGCTCCCCGTGTCTGAACACGAGTCCGACACCCTTGCCGGCCGCAACACCCACATCGGCGTCACGCGCCTCACCGGGTCCATTGACCACGCATCCCATGACGGCGACCTTGATCGGCACATCCAGCGCACGGAGACGGCGGTCGACCTCGGAGGCGATCGGGACGAGATCGACCTGGCATCGCCCGCAGGTGGGGCATGACACGAGCTCCGGGCCACGCCTTCTGATATCGAGCGCGGCGAGGATCTCCCATGCCACGCGCACCTCCTCTTCGGGGGGCGCGGTGAGGGACACGCGCAGCGTGTCGCCGATCCCCTCTTCGAGGAGCACGCCGAGACCCACGGCCGACTTGATGGTGCCGGAGAACGCTGTGCCCGCCTCGGTCACACCGATATGCAGCGGATATGGGACCTGTGCGGCGAGCAGCCGGTACGTGTCGATCGTTGTGAGCACCGAGGACGCCTTGGCGGAGACGACGATGTCGCTGAACCCGCGGGACTCGAAGTGCTCGCAGAAGGAGACCGCGCTTGCGGCGAGCTTCTCGGCAAGAGGCATGTCGAGATCCTGGTACTCCCGTGCCAGGCTGCCGGCGTTCACACCGATGCGTATCGGGATGCCCGCCGCGCCCGCCGTATCGATCACGGCGTCCACACGCGCCATGTCGCCGATATTCCCGGGGTTGATCCGCAGCTTCGCCGCTCCGCGGTGCGTGGCTTCGATGGCGAGACGGTGGTCGAAGTGGATGTCGGCGACCACAGGCAACGGGCTCTCCGCGCATATGCGCTCGAAACCCTCGAGGGCGTCGGCCCGGGGTATCGCCACCCGGACGATCTCGCATCCCTCGGCCTCGAGCGCACGGATCTGAGCCAGTGTGGTCACGGCGTCGGCGGTGTCCGTGTTCGTCATCGACTGCACGCTCACGTTGGCGTCTCCGCCGAGCGGAACCGTGCCTACGTTCACCTGTGTGGACTGTCGCCGCGTCATCCGCTACCCCCCGAGCCGCGTGATATCAAGATACGTCAGGTAGCCGATGAGTGAGAACAGCAGCAGCGCGCCGACTGCGCTCAGGGCGAGCGACACGTTGCGACCGATGGGTCGCCCCACAACACGCTCGACGATCTCCAGGACGATCTTGCCGCCATCGAGCGGCGGCAGGGGCAGGATGTTGACGATGCCGAGCGACAACGAGAGCGCCGCGATCAGGTACGCATAATCGATCGGACCGGCCTTCGCGGCTTCCGCTGCGCGTACTGAGACGCCGACGACGCTCGTGAACTGCGCGACCGTGGCGCTGAACCGCGACGGGTCGAACAGTCCGAGCACGGTCTTGAACGTCATCACGGTCAGTTCGACGCTCTTGCCCAGGCTCTGGAACACGTTGGGCTCGACCTTGACCGGCGTGGGTCCGATACCGGCATAGCCGTGACCTTCCCGGTCGGCGAGCTCAAGCCGGAAGTCCATCTCGGCGCCGTTCCTGTCCATCGTGAGCACCACGCTGTCCCCGGGCTCGGTCATGCCCATCAACGCCTGGAACTCGGTCCACTGTTCGATGGGCTCGCCATCCAGAGCGACGAGCGTGTCTCCGTCGCGGACGCCCGCGGCTGCGGCCGGCGTACCGGTCTCGACCGTGTCCACACGCGTGGTGACGTCGTAGTAACCCCAGATGGTGAGGAAGACGGTGAAGGTGAGGATGGCGGCGACCAGGTTGGTGAGGACTCCGGCCGAGAGGATCGCGATGCGACGCGGCGTGGTCTGTCCGCGGTACGTGACGGCACGGGCCGCGTCGGCAAGCTCGGCGGCGCTCATGGCGGTGACATCTCCATCCACCGTCAGCGACAGCCTGCCCGCGTCGTCGCGCGAGACGGCTTTCCAGTCCTCGACGGTGAGCAGGAGCGCCTGCGCGCGCTCCTCGTCCACCCCGAGCTCGCGGGCGAGCGCGTGCGGCTCCGAGGTGCCGTTGTCGCGCACTGCGACCAGGGTCTCCCCCACCAACGGGTCTTCTGCGCCGGGTTCCATCCCGGCGATCCGCACGTAGCCTCCGAGCGGGATGGCCGTGACCCCCCAGTCCATGGCGTCGGTGCGATATCGAAGCGCCGGGCCGGGCAGTCCGAGCATGAACTCATGCACCTTCACGCCGAAGGCGCGTGCGGCAAGGAAGTGCCCGCCCTCGTGCATGACTACGAGGATCGAGAAGGTGATCACGCCCCAGAGGACGTTCTCAAGAGCGCCGAGCGCTGCGGTCATGGTGAGACTCCTATCGGTTCGGTGCGCTCCCGTTGCTGCAAGGGGCGCGCCATATCTCAGACGAGCAGTCCAGCAGCGGTCCGTCGGGCCCAGGCATCCGCATGCTCCACAGCCTCCAGCGTGTCGGCGGGCGCTCTGTGATGCCGTTCGAGCGTCGATTCGACCGTTGCGGGGATCGCAGTGAGCGGCACGCGACCCTCGAGGAACGCAGCGACGGCGATCTCGTTGGCCGCGTTGAGCACGGTGGGCATGGTGCCACCGGCACGACCCGCCTCGATGGCCAGACGCAGACTCGGGAAGGTGTCGACATCCGGTGGCTCGAAGTCCAGCGAGCCTAGGGTGCGGAAGTCGACCGGCGGTGCGGGCGCGTCCCAGCGATCGGGATGGCTGAACGCGTACTGGATCGGGATGCGCATGTCGGTGGCGCCGAGGTGCGCCTTGACCGAGCCGTCGCTGAACTCGACCATCGAGTGCACACACGACTGCGGGTGGACCACCACCTCGATCCTATCGTAGGCGACACCGAAGAGGTGGTGGGCCTCGATGACCTCGAGCCCCTTGTTCATCAGCGTGGCGGAGTCGATCGTGATCTTCGGCCCCATGGTCCAGCGCGGATGCGCCAGGGCCTCCGCGACCGTGACCCTCGCGAGATCGGCAGCCGTACGTCCGCGGAAGGGGCCTCCCGAGGCGGTCAGCCACAGCTTGTGCACCGACTCCGCGGGCTCGCCCGACAGACACTGATAGATGGCCGAGTGTTCGCTGTCGACAGGAAGGATCCGATCGACGCCCAGGCGGGCGATGATGTCCCCTCCGGCGACGAGCGACTCCTTGTTCGCAAGCGCGAGACGGCTGCCGGCGCGCAGAGCTGCGATGGACGCCCGCAGTCCGGCCGCCCCGACGAGCGCGTTGAGCACGATGTCGACGTCGTCCGCGGCCGCGACCTCCTCTATCGCGGACGGTCCGCCGTGTACCCGGATGCCGGGTGCCGCGGATGCGGAGGATGCGGCGTTCTCGTCACCCAGCGCCAGTCTCTTCACGCCGAACTCCTCGGCCTGTTCGAGAAGCAGCGAGACGCTCGAGTGCGCGGCGAGGGCGACGACCTCTATCCTGCCGGGATGCCGCCGTGCGACGTCGAGCGCCTGTCTCCCGATCGAACCCGTCGAGCCGAGGATGGCGACACGAAGACGCCTCATCTGACACCCGCCGCGAACAACGCGTAGTACGTGACGATGGCGACCATGATGAAGCTGTCGAACCTGTCCAGGAAGCCGCCATGGCCCGGAAGGAGCGTCCCTGAATCCTTCACCCTGACCTCGCGCTTGATCCGCGACTCGGCAAGGTCGCCGATGACCGCAGCGACCGAGGCGAGAGCGCCGACGACGACAAGCCATACAGGGGCTACAGGGAGATCGAGCAGCGCACCGGCCGCGACCCAGGTCACGATCGTGCCGAGCGTTCCGGCGACGAGACCCTCCCATGACTTCTTGGGAGATATGCGCGGAGCGAGCGGGTGCCGCCCGAAGGCGGAGCCGGCGAGATAGGCGAACACATCGTTCGCCCAGACGCTGACGATGGTGGTGAGCGCGAGGAGCGTTCCGGCCTCCATCTCCCTGATGAGGATGAGGTGGGACAAGGTGAAGCCGACGTATACGGCGCCGAAGACCGTGATGCTCGTGTCGGCCAGACGTATCTGGCGTATCAGGACATGCCAGAAGAACGCACTGATCACGAGCGCGGCAACCACGGCCGTGAGCCCTGTTGATCCATGCCAGGCGGCAGCGAACGGCATCGCCACTACCGCCGTGAGGGCGACGACCTCGTTGGGCATGCGGCGCTCGCGTCGCGACATCGCGAAGAGCTCGATACACGCAAGCGCGGCGATGACGGCGACCACGGCGGCAAGACCCCACACCCCGCCGAAGAAGAGCGCGGCCAGCATGACCACGCCGAGAGCGAGAGCGCTACCGGTGCGGATCCACAGGTCACGAAGGCTGACGGTCATGAGCGGCCCCCGAAGCGGCGGGTCCTGCCCTGGTAGTCCACGAGCGCCTTGAGCATGTCCCCTCGCTTGAAGTCGGGCCAGAGGGTCGAGGTCACCCAGAGTTCCGAGTACGCGATCTGCCACAGAAGGAAGTTGGATACACGCATCTCACCGCTCGTCCGTATGACGAGGTCCGGATCCGGGATGGCGTGCGTGTACAGGTGCGCCGCCAGCGTTTCCTCCGTGATGGCGTCCGGATCCTGTTCGCCTGCGGCCACGTCGCGGGCGATCAGGCGTACCGCCTCGGTGATCTCCAGGCGTCCGCCGTAGTTGAGCGCTACCACGAGCGTGAGCCTGTCGTTGCCGGCCGTCTTCTCCTCGGCCCGCCGGAAGGCCGTGAGCGTGGCCTCAGGGACTCCGGCCTCGCTGCCGATGAGCAGGACGCGGACACGCTTGTCCATCAGGTTATCCATCTCGGCTTCGAGGACCTCGATGAAGAGCGACATGAGGCCGTCGACCTCGTCGGCGGACCTGCGCCAGTTCTCACTCGAGAACGAGTAGATGGTGAGGTAGCGGATGCCCAGCTCGAGACAGGCGGCTATGGATTCACGAACGGCCTTGGCGCCGGCGCGGTGACCGAACAGCCGGGGCAACGCCCGCTTGGCGGCCCACCGTCCGTTCCCGTCCATTATGACGGCGACATGGGCGGGCGCCTGCCGGGGATCGAACCGATCGAGCAGCGCGCGGTCCGTCTTGGTCGTGAAGAACGCTTCCAGCGATGCCCTCGTGGGAGTCCCGGTCACTCAGACCTCCATGATCTCCGCTTCTTTGCGCTTGAGCATCTCATCGATCTCGGCGATGTGCGCGTCGGTGGCCTTCTGGATCTCGGCCTCGAAGTGGTGCAGCTCGTCCTGCGAGATCTCGTGCTCGCGTTCCTGACGCTTGTAGTGATCGTTCGCGTCGCGGCGGATATTGCGCACCGCGACCCGCGACTCCTCGGCATATCCCTTGCACAGCTTGACGAGGTCCTTGCGGCGCTCCTCGGTAAGCGGTGGGAACGGGACCCGGATGACGATGCCGTCGTTGGACGGATTGAAGCCGAGGTCCGCCGAGCGGATCGCCTTCTCCATCGCGCCGAGGGCGGACTTGTCGTAGGGACTCACCACGAGAAGCTGTGGCTCCGGGGCGCTGATCGATGCGAGCTGGTTGAGCGGCGTGAGTGCGCCGTAGTACTCCACGACCACCTTGTCGAGGATGCCCGCGGACGCGCGCCCGGTGCGCACGCCGGCGAACTCGTTGCCCAGGGCCGCGACCGCCTTGTCCATACGCTCGATGGTCTCTTTCAGGGTGTGTTCGGGCATCAGGAGCCTCCTCGTACGATCGTTCCCACTGACTCTCCCAGGAGGGCTGCGGTGATGTTGCCCTCCTTCTCCATGTTGAAGACGATGATGGGCAGGTCGTTGTCCATCGCGAGACTGATCGCGGTGTTGTCCATCACCTTGAGGCCGAGGTTGAGCACATCGATGTAGGCCAGCTCATCGAACTTCCTGGCATCGGGCACCTGCATCGGGTCGGCGTCGTACACACCGTCGACCTTGGTCGCTTTCATGATGCATTCGGCATGGATCTCGAGGGCCCTCAGGGCGGCCGTCGTGTCGGTGGTGAAGTACGGGTTGCCGGTGCCGGCCGCGAAGATGACGGTGCGGCCCTTCTCGAGGTGCCGTATCGCCCTCCTGCGGATGTAGGGCTCGGCGACGTCCTTCATCTCGATGGCCGACATGACACGGGTGAAGACCCCATGCGACTCGAGCGTGTCCTGAAGAGCGAGCGCGTTCATGACTGTGGCGAGCATGCCGATGTAGTCGGCCTGGGCGCGGTCCATCCCCTTGGCCGAGGCCGCGACGCCCCGGAAGATGTTCCCGCCTCCGACCACGATAGCGACCTCCACGCCGCCCGCGACGACCTGCTTGATCTGCGCCGAGAGGAAATCGAGTATGCGAGGGTCGATGCCGTAACCCGCATCCCCCATGAGCGCCTCGCCAGAGAGCTTGAGCAGCACGCGCTTGTACCGGTACCCGGTCATGGTCCTCCCTCGATATCGGCTCCTCGTGGCCGTACGGCCTCCGACGATGATAGACCAACGGGGCGGTGCATCGCACCGCCCCGTTGCCGTCACGCTATCAGCAGTCGCAGCCGCTGCTCTTGGGTTCGGGGTTGGTCTCGCCGAGAACGAGGCGCTCGAACCGTACGACGTCAACAGCGGCGCCCGCTTCCTTGGACGTCTGCTCGGCGTGCTGCTTGACCGTGATATCAGGGTTCTTCACGAACGCCTGCTCGAGCAGGCAGAACTCCTTGAAGAACTTGTCGAGCCGGCCCTCGGCGATCTTCTGCTGGATCGGTTCTGGTTTGCCGGTCTCGGCGGCCTGCGCCTTGTAGATGGACATCTCGTGCTCGACGACGTCCGCGGCTACCTCGTCGCGGCGAACGGCGATCGGAGCGGCAGCGGCGATCTGCATGGCGACATCCTTGGCAAAGCCACGGACCACGTCGCTGGCGGCCGCCTCCGTCGAGCCGGTGGACACCTCTACAAGCACGCCGATGTTGCCGACGCCGTGGATGTAGACGCTCACGACACCCGCGTCGCTCGTAACCTCGTAGCGCGCGAAACGGGCGACACCCATGTTCTCACCGAGTTTGGCCACGGCTTCACCGAGGCGCTCCTCGACCGTGATCTCCGGACGGGCGAGGAACTCCTGAGCCATCAGGGCGTCCACGTCGGCCGGGGCGCCTTCGAGCACCTGCTGAGCGATCTCGGCCACGAACGAGGTGAAGTTCTCGTTCCGGGCGACGAAGTCGGTCTCGCAGTTGACCTCGACGATGGCGCCGGAACGGGCGTCGTCCGAGATCACACCGCCGATGACACCCTCGTTCGTCGCGCGACCGGCCTTCTTGGCGAGTGCGGCCAGTCCCTTGGTGCGCAGGATGTCGACCGCGGCCTCGAAGTCGCCTTCGGCCTCCACCAGCGCCTTCTTGCAGTCCATCATGCCGGCGCCGGTGCTCTCGCGGAGCTCCTTCACCATGCTTGCAGTGATCTCCATGACTCTCCTCCTCGGATGTGTGTCGTCAGCGCGGTCGAGCGCTTACGCCGGTGCCGGTTCTACTCGGCCGGGGCAGCTGTGTCCGGCGCAGGTTCAGCGGCCGGTTCAGTGGCGGCGGGCTCGGCGTCCTCGGCTGCGGGTGCGGTGGCCGATGCGTCCGACGCAGCAACCTCGGCCTCCTCGGCCGCGGGAGCGCCCTCGCCCGGCGTGACAAGACCGGCCGCACGCCGTCCGTCGAGCGCGGCGTCGGCGATCACGCGGCAGATGAGCGCCACCGAACGGATCGCGTCGTCGTTCCCGGGGATGACGTAATCGACCTCGTCCGGATCGGCGTTGGTGTCGACCAGGCCGATGAGCGGGATGCCGAGACGACGGGCTTCGCGCACGGCGATCGCTTCACGCTTGGTATCGACGACGAACACGGCCTTGGGGATATCGGCCATGTCGCGGATGCCGTTGAGGTCGCGCTGGAGCTTCTCGAGTTCGCGCCGGAGCAGGAGCGCTTCCTTCTTGGGAAGCTGGAGCATCGCGCCCGACTCCTCCATGTTCTCGAGCTCGAGCATGCGCTTGATCCGGCCGCGGATGGTCACGAAGTTGGTGAGCATGCCGCCGAGCCACCGCTGGTT
>LDZT01000001.1_pt1 | contig 54332 bp, 46 predicted proteins | sample 615521 | NCBI WGS metagenome assembly LDZT01 (sample SAMN03408292, study PRJNA278302) | terrestrial metagenome | isolation source: oil reservoir sample SB1 | place: USA: Alaska, North Slope, Schrader Bluff formation | collected 2011-09 | reverse complement strand
TATGAAGGAGCGTTGCCTTCCAATTTAGCATTTTTATATTTATATGGGCTTAATATTAAATGGACTTATACTGGTTCATTATCTAGTAATATAATTTATTTATATTTAGCTGGGGGTAATATAAAATGGACATATGCTCCGTGGAATTTTTCTAATAACTTTATAAAATATCAAATAGACTATGTTGGTATTTTACATACAAAAGAAAATATTATTTCCGTCTTAAATAAAGGAGCACAAGTTACGTGGATTGGTGAAAAAACTATTGATTTAGCTAATCATGCAAATATGGCAGATACTAATCAAGGAGGAATATGGGGTGATTTTTCTGACATAAATAATTTTCAACCTTCGCAATTAGCAATAGATTTAAAGAATTTAGTTAAAGTTAAGAATGTAACTGTAACTTTAAATGGAATATATATGCCTGATATAACTGGTGATGGTACAGGATTTCCTCAAAATTTCGGTACTTGGTGGAGAAGTTGATATTTATTATTTAACAATTTAAAAACTAAAAACTTAAAAATATGTATTATTTAATTTATGACAAAGAAACAAAAGAAATAAACAGTATTAACGAAGTTACTGAATATAAACCTTTTTATAATACGGAAGTTTATGAATACAAGGAATTTGATAACATGGATTTATTAAATGAGTTTGTACAAGAAAATAACTTAATTTATTTAAATCATAATAATTTAATTTATCCTATATTAAAATAATATAAAATGAAAATGAAATATGACAAACTTCTAAATAAAATTAGAGAAAACGATGTCTTGGAGATTATGAATAAAGCAGATTATCTTTATTCCTATGGCGTAGAATGGGATGTTACTGTTGCATCACCAGACCTAAAAAGAATAGGAAGCTATGATCTTCATAGATTACTTCCTATACAAAGTAAAATGAAAGGTTGTCTTCTTGATGATAATGGAAGAGTTACAGAATATTTAAATCCTAATGACTGGTCTGCAAATGATTTATCTGGAGCTTCTGGACAGGTAATGGTCGAAATTCCGCAACATTATAGAAAATTTAATACATTGGGAAATATTAGACAATGTTTATTATCTGAATATCCTTTAAATGGTTATCATCTAGTTAAAAAACAATATATATCAGCTTTTGAAGCTTCAATTCAAAGAAGTACAGGAAAACTTTGTTCTGTGAAAAATACAGATGTAGATTATAGAGGTGGTTATAATCAAATAGCTTGGGATGGTACATATAGATCTCAACTTGGTATGCCAGTTACTAGTATTAATAGAACTAATCTTCGTATAGCCGCAAGAAAACGGAATAATTCTACAACTGCTGAATGGAATTGTATGGATTATAATATGTATAAAAATGTTGCATGGCTTTTTATTGTAGAATATGCTACATTAAATTCTCAAAAAACATTTAATGCACAAAAAGAAGCAAATGGTTTTTCACAAGGAGGATTAGGAGATGGTGTTACAAATATTAATAGTACAAAATGGAACGACTTTAACAGTTATTATCCTTTTATACCTTGTGGATATACAGCAAGTTCTGGAAATAATACTGCAATAAAATTATTTACTATGCCATTTGAATATGACGCTGGTAAGAAAACACCTTATTTAGGTCAATTTAGTCTTACAACACAATATCATGTAAATGATTGGGTTTCTTCTGGAAATGATTTATATAAATGTATTCAAGATTCTTTAGGAAATGAAATAACAAATACAGAATATTTTACTAAAATTGATCAAACTTTAGAAAATTATCAAGGCATATTTAGTCTTGATATACAATATTATGTGAATAATTATACCTCTTCTGGGAATGATCTATACAAATGTATTAAAGATTCTTTAGGAAATAATATAACAAATACAGAATATTTTACTAAAATTACACGAACAACTACTAATATACCTACATATAGAGGAATAGAAAATCTATTTGGTCATATCTGGAAAATCACAGATGGAATAAATATTGATATAAAGACAGATATCGACGGTGGTACTTCTAAAGTTTATGTAGCTAATGATCCTTCAATTTACAATGATAATAATTATAATGGATATGAGTTAAGAGGATTGGAGTCACGTGTAAGTGGATTTACTAAAGAAATGATTATTGGAGAATTTGGTGATATTATACCTATTTTATGTGGTACAGCAGATTCTGGTTCTTCTTCTTTTTGGTGTGATTATCATTATACTTCTCTTTCTTCGAGTTCTCTTCGCATGGTTCGTTTTGGGGGTCCTGCGAATTCTGGCTCTATTGCGGGTTTCTGCTTTGCTCATTCTTGTTATGGTCCTTCTCATTCTAATGCTTCTATCGGCTCTCGCCTTTGTTTTATTCCTGATACAATTTAAATTTAAAGCAATGAAACAGGTTGATCATCTTTATATAGTTCTTTTTAGGGGTAATGCGAATAATAGCTCTAATGCAGGTTTCAGCTATGCTAATTCTAATTATGTTCCTTCTAATTCTAATGCTAATATCAGCTCTCACCTATGTTTTTCAAAAATAATAAGTTATTATAAGATGATAACCTTACCTCTTGGTAAAAAACAACAAATTCAAAAAAGTACTAGTAAAATAAAATTGAACGTTCTTAATATGAAAAACAAATAAAAATGAAACGTATAAATAATTTATATAATAAAATTATATCAATTGAAAATCTTAATTTAGCTGATAAGAAAGCAAGAAAAGGTAAATTGCATTCTTATGGTGTAATTCATCATGATTTAAATCGTGAATCAAATATAATTGCTTTGCATGAATTGTTAAAAAATGAAACATTTAAAACTTCAAAATATTATATTTTTAAAATATATGAACCTAAAGAGCGAGAAATTTATAGACTTCCTTATTTTCCTGATAGAATTTTACATCATGCAATAATGAATATATTAGAACCTATTTGGATGTCTATATTTACTAAAGATACATACTCATGTATTAAAAAAAGAGGTATTCATGGATGTATGAAAGCTGTAAAATTTGCATTAAAAGATGTAGAAAATACAAAATATTGTTTAAAAATAGATATAAAAAAATTTTATCCAAGCATAGATCATGATATTTTAAAATTGATTATACGAAAAAAAATAAAATGTAAAGACACATTATTATTACTTGATAATATTATTGATAGTGCTCCTGGCGTTCCAATTGGTAATTATCTTTCTCAATATTTTGCAAATTTATATCTTGCTTATTTTGATCATTGGATTAAAGAAATTAAAAAAATTAAATATTATTTTAGATATGCAGATGATATGGTATTTTTACATAGTGATAAAGATTTTTTACATAAATTATTATTAGATATTGATAAATATTTAAAAGAAGAATTAAAGTTAACACTAAAAAATAATTATCAAGTATTTCCTATTAGTGCACGAGGATTAGATTTTGTGGGATTTAAATTTTATCATACATATACATTAATAAGAAAAAAAATAAAACAAAATTTTTGTAAAAGAGTTATTTTGATAAATAAATTAAATGATATTTCTGATAAAGATTATAAACAAAATATTTGTAGTTGGCTTGGATGGACTAAATATAGTAATTCGAGGCATTTATTAAAAACAATAATTAAACCAAAATATTATGGAAGCATTTTATGATGTTGAACCTCAAAAATTAAGCAATGTAAATAATGGTAGTTATATTTATAGAATAAATATTCAAGAAATAGAAATACCTGCATTAAATGAAAATGAAACAATTACACAATGGAGATGTGATGAATTTGTGATATGGGGAATTATTACAAGTAATAAAATAACTGATGCTGTAATAAATTCTTTATGGAATAAAGATTATGAGCAAAAACTTATTAATGATTATAACTCTGCTAAAGAAGGAATTTTTGATGAACAAAAAGCAAATGAAAGTGTAGAACGTTATTTGCAGTTTTTAACAAGTAGAAAAATAATTAAAGAACAGATAGATAATGATTGTATAGAATTAAATATTTTATAAATTAAAATAATAAATAAAATGAATATATTAATAATAGTTTTAATAATAATTTCTGGTTTATGTAGAGGATTACGTGAGATTATACAATTTAGATATAATAATTTTAAACAAATTTTTCCTAAAATAAATGATTTTTGGTGGAATCCTGCCCTAAGCTGGAAAAATAAATATAAAGATGAAGATCCTACTAAAGGAGAAAAGTTTTTATTTTCTACAACATTATTTGTATTTGTTACAGATGCTTTTCATTTTTTAGCATTTTTAGAACATTTATTTATTTTCACCTCAATGGGTTTGATAATATTAATACTGTTAAATAATGCAATAGGCATTATAATTGGATATTTATTATGGATGATATTTTCTTTAAGTAATCATATAATAATAAAATTTTTTAATTTATAATATTATGAGCGAATTTAATGAGAAATTAATTTATACTACTATACGTAATCTAAATAAAAATCCTGATCTGATAATAGAAGAAACCATAGACAATGTTGAATATATTTATCTTTGTTATGCTTCACCAAATAACTCTAGCTTAGATGTTAGTACTTGGAGTATATGTAGAATAGAATCTTATGAATCTGATGGTGTAAAATTTACAATATATAAATGGCCTGATGGTGTAGATAAATATAATTATTCTGTTACAAATAGGCATGATTATAATTATTTAATGAGGAAATTTGTGATATGAAAAAATTCTTAAGATTTATTAAAGATTGGAATGAGGTATTATCTATTCCAGTAGCATTAATACTATGGTTTACATTTCCATATATCATAAGATTATTTGATGCTACGGCTGCATTTTATGATTCTGGAGTATTACAACAAATAATATATGCTATAATAGCTGTATTGATATTTCATGGATTAGCTTGGTTATTAATAAAACTAACTTTTCCTAAGTTATATAATTATCTAGATAATGAGTTTGAAGATTTATTTACTAATTTATTTAGCTCTGAATGGGAAAAAACAAAAACATCTTTATTTGTGTTTGCTTTATATTTCTTAGCTTTTATTCTAACGCTCAAAACAATTGCTTGATATATCAAGCTAATAAATATGTTGGTGTTAGAGAAAAAACTGGAAATAATGATGGTTATGAAGTAGAGTTATTCTTAGCTTCAACTAATTTAAATGCTGGATATCCTTGGTGTGCAGCGTTTATAACTTATATTCATAAACAATGTAACTTAGATATACCAGAAAGTCCTGCTTGGAGTCCATCATGGTTTCCTAAAAATAAACTAGTAAATAAATATGAAGCTAATTCCGGAGATGTTTTTGGAATATATTTTAATAATAAAAAACGTATAGCACATGTAGGATTATGTGAAAAAATTGATGATGTATATATGATAACTATTGAAGGAAATACTAATAAAGCTGGTAGTCGTGAAGGAGATGGTGTATATAAAAAACGAAGACCACTTAGAACGATATATAAAGTAGCACAATGGTACGAATAATAAAAATAGGTTTGTTGTTTATTTTAGTTGTTATACTTAATTCTTGTTATACTAAGAAACAGTGTAATAGATTTTGCGATAATAAAACGGAAATCATTATAAAAGATTCTATAATTACTAAAATAAAAGATACAATAATATATGTAAAAATCAAACCGGATACATTATTTAATGTTGACACAATAATTATTATAAATAATAAAGTAATAAACACACCAAAATCTATATTACAAAATGAGTTTTCTATTTCTGAAGCTTGGATAAACAATAATAAATTAAAGCATAACCTAGTAAGTAAAGATACCACATTATTATTCAGATTAGATAATGCTTTAAAAGAAACAGAATATTATAAAAATGTTGTAGTTAAAACCTCACAAGAAGAAATCTATGCATTAAGATATAAAATAAAACATAAAAATAAAATAATACTAATATTATCTATATCTTTGTTAATAATGATTGAATTAAAATTTAAGTTTATTTCTAAATTTTTAAAATAATATAATTATGGCTACATTAAGAGAATTAAGTTATAATGTATATCAGTTACTACGTGCAAATGGATTTGATGATGATGATATAGATATACGCACATGTATGTTTTGGATAAATAATGAACGTGCTATGTTTTTAAAACAATATCTTAATAAAGTAAGAGCTAATGGTAATTTAACCGTACCAGAAGAGTTTTATCAAGATTTAGGAATATATGAGTTAGAACTTATAGAAGCAGATCATTTAAAAACATCTTTAAATAGAACTAAAAATCCTATACCAGAGATAATGTTTAATGGGAATAAACCATTAATAAAAATATATAACTTAGATTTAAGAACATCTTTAATCAAAGTATTAGATAATTATAATATAAACGGTGTTGGTGGAGGATTATTTAATAGACGTATGTTATATGCATTTTTAGATAATACCAATAAAGTATGTATAACAGGTTATGATAATAATACTTATGCAAATAGAATAAAAAATATAAATATAAAAGCTGTATTAAAAGATCCAATGGACGCATCCAATTTTACTTTAGATTCAAATTATCCAATTGATTTATCTTACGTACCATATCTAGAAGATGCTATAGCTAAAACTTATATAGCACATTTATTAGGTATACGTAATGATCCAGTAAATAACGCAAAAAATGATTTAAACTAATGAAAGCAACATTTAACAATACACAAATAGCCCAGTTTTATAAAAAAGAAAATAAAACAAACTTAAGTACAAAAATTATTAGGGATATTATATATTCCTATTTTGATTTAATTGCTAATGATATAGCTGCAGGTAAACGAGTAACTTTAGCCTATTTAGGAGATATAGTAGTTAAGAAAAAGAAATTAAATTATGACAGAACAGATAGATTACCAATAGATTTTTATAGAACAAAAAAATTACGTAAAGAAGATGCCGAGTTTAGAAAAAATAAAGGTGTAGTACGTTTATTAAATGAACATAGTGATGGTTATGTAGCACATTGTTATTGGATAAAATTATATAGTCCATTAGAAAATTCTCAGTTTTTTAATTTTACACCATTTTACACATTAAAAAAGAAAATATATAAACAAACTATTGATAATATTTATGTATACGAAGATTATATAAAAGGATTACCATGAGTTATTTTAGTATTGGTTATATTAGAGAACAACTTGTATCTTTAGGATTTGATACTGCCGATTTATATGATAATGATCTTATAGAATGGATAGGTTCTGCATTAATGATATTAGAAAATGATTGTGTATATGAAAAAGTAGTAACTAATGGTGAAGATGGTAATCCTTCTCCAATACAAATAATTAATCATAATGGTGATTTTCCAGACGATTTAGTAAAATTAGACCTTGTAGTAAACAAAGCTACTGGATTAGCTTTAGTTGAAGAATTATCTGTTGTACCAGCTATGTATTCTGATAATTTTTTTAAAAATGATCCAAATTTAGTAGATACATTTAGTATATTATATCTTGGTAAGTCTAAAAAAATACAGGTATCTTTTGATAATGGAGAAGTTATATTAACATATAGAAGATTTATACTTGATGAAAATGGAAATGTAATGATTCCAGATGATCAATATATATACAGATATGTTTTATACCATTGTGCTTCGATGTTAGCAACACGTTATTATATACAAGGTAAAGTAGATTATAGAATGTTAGATTATTTAAACTCAAATTATTTATTTTACACTGCAGCTGTAGGTAGTAAATCTAAAAACTTAACTAGAAGTAAAATGGAAGCTTTAAGACTTAAAAGAGGTGTTATAAGAAGTACGTTTAGATATCCAACGAAAAAACACTAATTTATGCAGAACTTAAAACTAATACCAAGACATTTAAATCAAGATTCTCAAAAAGATGGATATAGTCAATCTTTTTATTATGATGCGTTAAATATAAAATTAATTACAGACGAAAAAAATGGATATTGTACAGTATCTCCAGAAAGAAGTTCTAAACTGATATATACAATAGCAGATCATATTAATTTTAATAGTTATATATATATTCCAAAAAAGATATTAGGTATAGTAGAATACGGTGATATAGATAATACATCTTTTCCATCGTTATTAGTATTTATAGCTGCTGAAAAAAATTATCATGAACTTAATCCCAACGGTAACTATTATGGAGTATTACAAGCTTTGCATTTTTATCCAGATGGTGAGTTTGCTACTTCAGATATATTATTTGCAGGAGATTTAAATTTTGAGATAAATCATGATATAAAAGCTTATTCTTTAAAAAAGAAAAATTATAATAAAGTATATTTTTCTGATGGATATAATCCTTTAAGACATGTATTGATAAATTCAGATATATCTTCACTTACAGTAGAAAAAATGGATATAGTATCTAATTCATCTTTGGGAAATATAGCACCGATAGATGTTGTTGATGGAGGACAATTAAAAGCTGGTAAAATATACTATGCTATACAATATTTTGATGTAGATGGTTCAGAAAGTAATATTAGTCAAATAAGCACTGGAGTTGTTATATATGAAACTTCAACAAATGTATATACTTCAGCATATATAACTGGTTCTCCTTTAAATACTATGTGTAATAAAAGTGTAAGAATACAATTATATAAATTAAATAAAACTTATGATTATTTCAGACTTTATGCAATACATTATAACAATAAAGACCTTCCTCCAGAAATTAGAGTAGTTTCAGAATATTCAATAGATAAAACTTCAGAAGAAGATTATATTGAAGTAATAGATTCTGGTACAGCATTATATACAATAGAACCAGAATTATTTTCTGAGTTAGGTAAATATGCATTTGTATGTAATGATTTCTGTATAAAAGAAGATAGATTAATTGCCGTAGGAATACAAGAAGAACAAAATGATATAAATTATGATGCCAGAGTTTATAGATATGAATATAATTCTGATTCAACTTATATAACAGGTAATCCATTAAACGTACCAGAAAACGCCGATTGTATAAATCCAGATTCTACTATTTATAAATATAAAAAGAATAGTACAAAATTAGGAGGTACTGGTGTAAATATAGAATATGAATTTAAGCTTATTCCATTAGAAGTAGGACAATTTAATGATGACTATACAGAATTTAAAGTAATTAAAAAAAATATAAATATTCAAAATTTAATTGGAAATTGTTATTTTAATAATGCCAGTAATATAAATATAAATTATTTTGGAGATGGTTCAGATCCAGTATTATCTGAATTATTTGTAGGATATAAACGAGGTGAGATATATAGATTTGGAATAGAATTTTTAGATAGTAGAAATAAAAGATATAAAGTAAAATGGATTGGAGATATAAAATTTCCTGATATGTATGAAAGAAGTGTAGGATATCATACGTATAGTATAGATGGTAATGTTGGTGATGATTATAAAAGCTTTTTTGTAGGTAGTAATAAAAAATTATATTTTTTAAGCTTAGGAATTATATTTAAGGTAAGAAATGTTCCATTAGATAAATATAATAAAGTATATAGTTATAGAATAGTAAGAGCTGAGAGAACTATAAAAGATAAAACACGTATAACACAAGGATTAATATCCAGCTTAGATGGAGATACAAGTAAAAATATAAGTTTTCCAGTTGGACTTTTTATTAGTAATAATAGTGAAGATGATGATAAAACAGCGGCTATTAAATATTTAAAAAATTCTTATCATTATAATTTAATAACTCCAGAAGATAAAATATTGAAATATACTTCTTTTAAAGGGCATACAGTAAAACCTATTGCAGGTATAAAGTTTAAACCTAAAGAATGTGGTTCGATAAATAACTATTATAATGGTGTTGAAAACATGCCAATGAACTACTATAATTTATCAAGTTTGTTATTAGGAGAAATGATACATAATTCAAGTATAATAGATTCTGAAACTGTTATAGCTACAAATGATATAGCGAATATACCAAAAGTAAATATAGGAGACATTATATATTATAATGTAGTTATGGATCATGATTACAATTATCTTTCAATATTTCCTACTACAACTGTATTAGGTTTAGATGATACATTAGTTACAAATGAACCTTTTATAAACACTTTATATGATACAGTTTTATTAGCAGATATAGAAATACAAAATTCTGCTCAATATGGAGGAAATACTTATTATCAAAGAAAATTTACAATATATAAAACATGTGGTCATTTTAGATCAAGTATTATAAATAATAATTATTCTGATTTAGTATTTGGAGGAGATACATATATATCTTTATATGATATAAACTGGTGTTATCCAACTGCAGCTTATTATAGAAAAGATACACTTGGTGGAACTGAGAATGATTATTCAGAAGGATATACTTATTCTTCTTTTGTTTTATTTCCAATAGAATCTTCTATAAATCTTGCTTTAAGACATGATAGAAGTTACATTAAAACTGGAGGTTATTTATTAGATACTGCAAAAGGTAATAAGTTATTACAGGAATTTGCTGGAAACTATGTGGGTAAAGTAGGATACGGTTCTAAAGATGATAATTCTAAATTAAATTATTCTCAAGATTACGATTTATTTCTTTATAATAATTCTTATTCTTCACAAGAAAATATAATAATAGGTTTAGAAAAACAATTATCAGAACCTACAACATATCTTGGTAAAAACACTATAAAAGTATCAGATTATTTAACTTCAAATATATCAGATAATTACATAAGATTTCCAAATAAATTTATGCTTAAAACAAATAATAATTTATTTGCAGTTACAAATTATAAACAGTATGTTTTATTATTTGAAGCTAATGCTGTTGGATTATTAAAAGTTAATTTTGATATTATGACCCAAACTACTACTGGGTTAGTATCATTAAGTAAAGAAAAAGAAAAAATAGAGTTTGAATATTTAAGTTCAAATTTTGGAACTATATATACAGATTCAGTAGTTAATGTAGATAGTAATATATTTTTTGTTGATACATCAAGTAAGCTATTAACTATGTTATCAGATGGATTTACACAAATTCTTGGACTAACAAACTTATTTAAAAATAATATAACACTTAGTTCAAAAATAAAATGTATTTTAGATGATAAACGTTTATTTGTAATAAATAATAATTCTATTAATAGTTTTATTGTATCATATAATTTTGAAACTAAGGGATTTGTATCGAGACATGATTATATTATACAGGAATTTTGTAGTAGGTTTGATGGAAAATTATATATTACAAATGGTTTAAAATTATTTATACATAATAATGATACCACATTTAATAAATTTACAGATAATAATAATCATGTATCTAGTATTAAATTTCTTATTTCTCCTTTTTATAAACAACCAAAAGAATTTGTTGGATTAGATTTCTCTTTAAACGATAATCAAATATTACCTAAAAAAATTAAGTTAGAAACTTCTTATCAACATACTGAAAGATTGCTAATAGCTTACAATGATCCAAATATATCTAATATACATCCAGCAGATTTAAAACGAGATTATTGTATTGTAAGAAAACGATTTAATAAACAGAATTTAATATTTCCAAGAATAAAAGGACATCCTGATGATAAAAGAATGCCGAAATTATATGATAATTATTTATTTATAGAAATAATTTTAAATGATTCTGTTATAGAAGACTATATTAGGATAGAAGATTTATCTGTTTATTTTGATACAATTTTTAATACATAATAACTTAATTTGTTATTTATTTTATATGTTAATTTTACATATATTTGTTTAAATGTTATTAAATTTGTAAAATGAAAAAGAAAAAACTAGCTTTAGGTGGATTTTTATCAGGAGGTTTATCTGGTACATCTACTGGATTACAAATAGGTTCTATGTTTGGACCAGCTGGTTCTATTGTTGGTACAACCTTAGGATTAATTGGTGGAGGAATATTAGGTAGTAAACAAGAAGATATTGCTAAAAATCAAGCAAAACAAGAATTATTATTAAGACAGCTTCCTATAGAACCTAAACAAGGTTATCAAAGAGAATTTGTATATGGTGGAAATTTATCTTTGAGAAGAAATATAAATACAAATAAAGGAACTGATCGTATACCAGTAGATGTTAATGGAAATCCCACATTAAAAAATAACATAGCTTTAACTGATGATGGAGAAGTTATATGGAATAAATATGTATTTTCGAAAAAGCTAGGATATGCTGATAAAGCCATGAATATAGCTAGTAAATATAAGATATATCTTGGTGAAAATTTTGATAAGTTTAGTCCTATACATATTAAAGATTTAAATAGGGAATTAGAAAATTTAAGATTAGAACAAGAAATGAATAAACCAAAAACAAAATTATCGAAGTTACCTAAATTACAAGAAGGAGCTAGTCTTAGTGAAATAGAATATCTTACTAGAGATATAAAAAAAGATTTATTACCAGGTGCAATAGGTCAAGGAACATCTTTATTAGCTCAGGGAATAAATTTATTAACTAATAAACCAAAAACAGTTTTACCACAAAATATAACTCCAAGATATTTAGATTACACTGAAAATTTACAAAATATATATAGTGAAGGTAATAAAGCTATAAATACAGTTATAGCTGCTTCAAGAAATAATCCAATAGATATAGGTACAGCTGTATCTAGGATATATAGTGAGATTGGAAAACAAGCTTCTGATTATAGAACTAAGATAGCTGCGGCTAATATGGATTTGTATAACAGAGCTCAAGAATTTAATGCAAGAGCTGCTGCTGAAGTTAATGAATTAAATGCCAGAGAACAAGCTGGTTATGAAATGGCTAAACAAAATTTATATCAAGGTATAGGTAATTTTACTTCAGGGCTTTCAAAAGATTTAATTAGTTCTAAATGGTCTGCTATAGGTTTATTAAATATGGGAGATAGATATAAATTTGATCCAGAAACTGGTAAAATAATAAATACAGCAAAGACTACGTCGACTACATTAACTTCTGAAAATCCTGCTACCTATTTTAATATTTCAAAAATGCCTTTACGTGAATATAAACCTTCATATAATCTCTATAAAAAACAATATTAATTATGGCATATAGATATTTACAACCTACACCAATAGAATATAAAAGTTCTTTTGTAGCTCCTCCACTTGAATTATTAAATAATATAATACAAAATAGAGAAAGTAATTATAATGCTCTTATGTCTGCCATTACACAACAAGAAATGGAGCTTGGTTCATTACCTATGTTACCAGTTGATATGGAAATAAAGGATAAAATAATTAATGATTATTTTGAAGGAGCTTATAAACAATTAAAAATGGCTGATAATCCTGGGCTAGTTAGTGATATAATATATAAATCTATTGTAGATGCTAGAAAAGATCCATTTTGGACTGCAGCTAGTATGAAATTAGCTGATTATAATACATATAAACAAAAATATGAACTCTTAAAAGAACAAGGTGCATTAGTAGAAAATAAAAAACAAGGATTTGATAAATGGTTACAAACTTCTTATTATGAGCCAAGTACTAAAGCTATTAAGATTACTACACCACCAGAATTTTATGAAAGACCAAATTATAGTGATATTATTTCTTCAATATTTAAAGGAGTAATACAACATAATAGAGGAGGTGCTTGGAAAATATCTTCAGTGGATAATATCCCAGTATTAAAAAATGTACAAACTACAGGTTGGAGACCTGGTGAAGAAAGACTTGTAGAACAACAATTAACTGATGAAGCTTTAAATGATTTTGTATCTAAGGTAGAACCAATACTAAGATATGATGATGAAGTTTTACCTCCAGAATTAGTGGAGATAAGAAATAAAGAGGGAGTAGAAAGTGCAAATTTTAAACTAAATTTAAAAAATTGGATAAAAAAAGATTTTGTACCTAATAAAATTATTAATTTATCTACATATGGATATAATGAAAATATTCAAAATATTCCAGCCAGATATAACCAAGAAGGTTCTGAAACCACTAAACCTCGTATTAAAGTAAGTGTTTTTGGAGATGTGTTATCTGGTAATCAAGCTAATGCAGTATTTAACAATGCAATGAAAAAATTCGTTACTACTTCTGCATTTGGTAAAAATGTACCAATACCATTTATACAAAAAGAACTTAATAATCTTGGTATAGCTTCTTTTATAAAAGATCCTTACTTAGCAATGGGAGACATTAAAGAAAAAGATCCAATGTTACCATTGTTATATTCAACCTTCGATAAAGTTTGGAATAATTTAATGAAAGATAAACCTGTTGAAACTATGAGTCATTTAGTGCCTTTAATAGATAGAAAAGAATTTAAAGATTTAACTGCTAAGGCATTAAAAGTAAATGAAATAAATAGTGGTGAATATGCTTCATTAATGTCTAATTTTAGTGATGCATTATTTAATAATCCTGCCGAAAATTTTGATCTTATAAGTAGCAAAAGTGAGTCTTTTAAAAAATCATTAAATAAGTTTTTAACTTCAAGTACGTTTAAAAATTACGTAAATACCAAAATACAAAATGATAAAATTGATAATCTTACTAAATTAGACATAAATGATTATATTGGGGATAACACTAAAAAATATTCTCCAAACATAAATTTAAATTTACCTGGAGTTTACATAAATACTGGAACATCTCCTACATCAACTGGGTATGATGATAATACTTTAAAAATGTTTAATAATTTAAAGAATATGAATGCATTATCTGTATCTTCAAACGAACAAGCAAATTTAAGTAAAGGAAATATAATAGCAATTAATGGCTTAAATTTTGATCCTTTTAGTGGTTCTTTATTAGTTAATTTTACATATAACTATAATGATAAGAATCACACTACTGTTGGATCTATTATTCCTGGAAAAAGCTTTAAAAATACTAAAAATGCTGTAACAGATTTTCTTAATATATTAAGAGTTTATGATAGTGGTGAAAGTATTGATTTTATAATGAATGAATTAAACGCTGCAAATATTTTAACGAATAATAAAGGTATTAATTATAAAGAAGGAATATCGTTAGGTAAATACACTGTTATGCCTTATATAGATGACAGTACAGAAACAGGATATTCATTTAGACTTATAGATAAAGAAACTAATGTCGAAGTACCTATAGGAGAAGGTAAAAAACCTTTTGAAAATAGAAAAACTCTTGTAAACATGGCAGCAGGGCTTGAAACTTTAAGAAAAACATTTGATTATAGATCACAAGGTTATGAAGTAACTAGTGATGATCGTAAAAAAATGTTTGAAAATAATCTTAGATTCTTTAGTAATTTAGATGATGAATATTTAAAAAATATAGTTAAACTACAATCTTACCAAGATGTAGTATTTTTTGTTAATTTATTATATGAAAATGAATAATACTAATCAATTTGGTTTACCAGATGAACCACCAGAAGGTACTGAATTAATAGATAATGAAAAATTTAGTAGAAAAGCTGTAACAGCTAGAATATCTCCAGAAGATATTGAAAATGTATTAAATAAATTAGATTTTTTTGATAAAACTATAACTCCCACAAAAACTTTTAGAAATGAAGAAGAAAAACAAAATTATATAACAAGTACAACACTGGAAGATATAGCTAAACGTATAAACCCAGATCTTATAGAAGGAAGACGTTATGCTGAACCTGTAACAGAAGAAGAAAGAAAACTAGCAAAAGCTGCTGGAACATCTGCAATAAGTAATATAAATGTTTTAAAGGATTTAGCTTGGGCTAAACAATCAAATGCAAAAGAATATTTATATGCAGCTACAAAAGGTTTTGGTATAGCTTTAGCAACAATGGTAGATAATACTGTTGGTACAGCTGCTGGACTTGTAAATTCAATTGGTTCAGATGAACCTTTATCAGATATTATAAACAATCCAGTAAGTGCAGTAATACAAGATTTTGAAGCAGAGTTAGAAAACGTTTTACCAACGTATTATCCAAGTGATTGGGAACAAAGAAATACTGGACAAAAAGTTTTTACATCTAATTTTTGGGCAGATAATGTTTTAAAAAATCTTGGTTTTGCATTAGGTACATATTTAAGTGGTGCTGGTGCTGGAGCATTAATTTCTAAAGGACTTAAAGCAGGAACTAGACGTATAATAGGACGTAAACTTGGTGAGAATTTTGGAGAAAAATTAGCTAAAGGAGAATTAGATGATTTAGCAAGAATTATAACTACAGATGCTAGTAAAACTAATTTAGCATTATCTGGACTTGAAATAGATAAAATAATAAAAACAGCTTCAACCTTAGAACGTACAAATAGATTAATAACTGGAGTAAGTTCTACATTATTAGGAATACAAGGAGAAGCTCGTGTAGAAGCTTTAAATGCAAGAGATCAGATAATGGATAAGTTAAGTAATGCAGTTGATGAAGAAGGTAATAAATTATTTGGAGATGATGAAGTTGTTAAATACGCTAATTCCTTAATGAATTCTATATTTATAACGAACTTAGCTATATTAGCTCCCACAGAATTTTTACAATTTGGTTCACATTTTTTAGGAAGCTATAAAATAAGTAATTCAATAAAGCATAGTATAGAAGGTGATATATTAAAAGGATTTGCTTTAAAAAAGACCCCAAAGTTTCTTAAACCTATAAATACAGCTGTAAAATTAGTACAAAATGGTACATTTGAAGGTAGTCAAGAATATCTTCAATTTATTGCAGAAAATACTGGATATTCAGTAGCTGATGATATTATAGATAATCCTGATGCATTTAAAAATGTATCAAATCTTTATTCTAGTTTTATAGAATCTATACCAGAAGGTATAGATCGAGCTACAAATAGTGAAGGATCTATTAACTTTTTATCAGGGTTTTTATTGGGTACATTAGGTATTCCAACATTTCAAAAAGGGAATTTTATATCTGGTGGTATTTATGAAGTTTTGAAAACAGATAAAGATAATAGAAAACAAGCTAAAGAAATTGTAGATTATTTAAATAAAAATATAGATATTTTAAGAAGTTATGCTAATCTTAATATTGCTAGTTCAGCATTACAACTAGCTAAAGAAGCTGCATTAAAAGATAATGATGTATTTAAACATGAAAATGCTGAAAGTGAATTAATATTTCAATTGCTAAGTACATTAAATGGTGTTGGAAGATTAGATGATTTCGTATCACAATCAAAAGCATTTACTAATATAGATCTATCTAAACCAGAAGGACAAAATTTAATAAATGAAATAAAAGAATTATCCATTATAAAAGATGAATCAGGTAATGTTACAAGTAATGCTTTTGAATCCTTTAGTGATCAAGAAATAGCTGATATAGTAGTTAAAAGAAATAAAAAATTAATAGAAAAAGCTAAGTATGTAAAAGAATTATCTAATCGTGTAAAAGATTTAATGCCAGGACAAGATATACACACACAATCAAAGTTCATACATGACAATTATATGTTAAAAGAAATTGATACAAGATTAAAAGATATGAAACTTGAAATAGATACAAAATTAAAAGCTATTAATGCAGATATAAATATTTCCGTTTCAGATAAAGATATAATAGATCGTGAAAAATTTTTAAGACCTATATTAGAAACTATATATTCTAAAGATAAAATAAAATTAGATCCTGAAATATTTAAAAATTTACATAGTATCATTACGGATTTAAAATCCAAATCTATTGATACAGATTTTCAAAATACAGTTTCTACCTTAGAACAAACAGTTACTAACTTAGAAAACAATCTCAAACAATTTTTAAATGATTATGAAAGTATAGATATTAAAGAAGAACCTGGTAATGAATTTAAGAAATCTAAAATAATTACTGAATTTTTAAATAAATCTACAGAAACCATCAAAGAAATAAATTCAGAATTAATGACTATTTCTGATATTTTAAATTCTGACCGTTTAGAAGAGGAAAAATTTATTGCTGAGAAAAAAAAGTTAGATGAAGAGTTACATAAATCTATCTTAAAAACTACAAATAAAGATAATATACATTTATATGCTTTAATGGAACAAGTTAATAAATCTTATGTAGATAAAGTATTTAAATTTATAAAAGAATCAGGAGATTTAAGACTATTACCTGATTTAGAAAAGGTAAGAGATTTAGCAAATGATTATTCTAAATTATCCCGTAGAAGAATATCCATAGCAAGAGATGTAACGACGATACTTAAAGAATTAGACAGTAAAAAAGGATCTACTATAAAGAATATTATAGATAAAGCTTATACACATACAAATAAAGTATTATTTAAATCTAAAATGAATAGATTATCAGCACAACCTTATTTATATAGAAAAGAAGAAGGTACTGATAATAAATATAGATTAGTAGAACTTATAAATTTAACTGAGAATGAAGATGAATCTTATACTATAAATTATAGAAATATAAAAATAGATGAAAAAACAAATTTATCTTTAAAAACTGATATAGTAAAACAAGAAAATATTAATGATTGGTTTTCAGAAATAGAATTATTAGATATAAATTTACCAAAAGATAAAGGTCCAAAAGTAGTAGAAAACCCAACAGAACCTGGTACTAAAGTTGAAGAAAAACCTGGTACTAAAGCTGAAGAGAAACCTACTGAAGAAAAACTTACTGAAGAGAAACCTGCTGAAAATATACCTACTACTAAAGCTGAAGAAGAACTTACTACTAAAGCTGAAGAAAAACCTTCTGAAAAAACTATGTCAGAGGAAAATAATGTTTCAAGTATATATAAAGATACAATAGATACTTTTAAATTTGTTAAAGGAGAAAGTCCTAGTACTAGTGGTGTATTTACAGCTGAAAAACCTGATAAAGCTTTTGTAATATTTGAAAATCCAGAAGATCAACATGTACATATTGGCGCTGTTGGTAGATTATTAAAAGTTACTCCAAAAGAAAGAAGTCTTTATTATATACTTGGATTAGACGATGGTAGAGCTTTTTATGTTATAAACTCTCAACAAGAAGATAGAACTAAATGGATGTTAAGTCCTAATAATATATTAAAATTATCTAATTTTGAAGGTACTTGGGAAGATGAAACTAATTATACGATGATACCATTTAATGGTAATATGTATAAAACATCAAATTCCAAAGGTATAATATATATAGATAATTTAGCTTTAGTAGAAAAATTAAAAGAAGCTCAGGCAGAAGAAAATATAGAAGATATACCTGAAGATATAGATTTCATAGATGAAGAAAATATGAGATCTAACATAAATATGTTTAACAAGGAAGTTAAACTAAGTGATCAGGAAGAATTAGAAACACCAAAGGAAATAGAAGGTATTGAAGAAAAACAAGAACAAGAACATACAGAAGAAAATGTTGTAATATTTAATACTACTGAAATACAAGATCTTGATGAAGAAAAAGCAGAAAGTCTAAATATAGCTCCTGCTTCTATAGTTTATTATAATAAAGGCAAACATAAAAAAGTAATAGAAAATTTTGATTTAGATATAAATGAACAAAAAGATAATTTTGATAAATTAATAAAAATATTAGGTAAATTAACTAAGTTAGATGAAAATAGTTTAATCGGTTTAATAGCTAAACATACGCTATATATAAATAATAAAATAGCTTTTGTGTTTAATACTACGGATAAACTTAATATAGATTTTGATAAAATTAAATTATTTAATAAAATAATAAGTTTTAAAGAATACAGTAAATTAAGTGAAGCAGAAAAAACATTTTTAAATGGATTTTCAACAACTATTCCTGGTACAAATTACAAAGCTATTGTATTTTCTTCACCAGCTTTGAAAGAATCTAAAGGATATAGATTAATTAGAAAAGCTACTAAATTAGAAAATATATATGGTGGAAATTACGTTGTAATTGATGTGGATAAAAATGATCCAAAATTAAAAATACGAAAAAATGTTGCAGAATACGAAGGTTATAAATGGAAAATAAAACAACTAAAATATTCATATAATCCTGCAATAAAATTTATGGGATATGAATTAAGGCTTAATAAGATATCTCCTAACGTAATAGTAAAAGCTAAATTAGTTAAAGATGTAGATTATATAGAAAAATATAATGAAGATGGTGTTCCAGAATATTATATGCCTACTCAAGAAATTATACCATTTAATAAAACACAATATAGACATACATTTGTAGTAAATCCAGCAGCCAACTTAAAAATAATAAGTTCAATGGATACTTATTATGTTGCATTATATAAAATGGGTAATTTTAAAACGTTTATAAAAATCCCAAAGAAAGTTTATATTAGAGAAATAAAAACTAATGGAGATTTAAGTAATAAAGCTTTTCAGTTAAATCATAATGATAGATCAAATTATTTAATATTAACTGATTTAGAAGGTAATGGTGTACCATTTAGTAAAGTTTATGATAATATAGAAACAAATTTAGACGAAGAATCTGATTCTGATGATATGAAGATAAGGTCAGACTTAATACATCATGATCCCAAAGAATTACCTTCAGAAGCTGTATATTTTTCACATACTCCAAAAGTAGAAAATAGTTTTTCAAAGACTATAAGTCCTATAATTATCTCAAGAGAAGAATTAGAAGAAGACGAAGATCTAAACTTAGTACAAAAAGATTTTATAACACAAGAAAAATATGATAAGGCTTTAAAAACTTTTAATATACTTAATCTTTTAGATGAAAATGCTGAGAGTTCTGTTTTAGATGCTCAAGTAGAAAATATGTTTACTATAAATAATGTAAGTGCAAATATATTATTAAATCAATTAAAAGCATCTAAATATAAATTAAGAATATTAAAAGCTAAAGATTTTTATCCAAAACCTGTATTAGAATATTTAGATAGAAAACTAAAAGCTTCAGGATCAGAGATTACAATTGATGATGCATTAATTGGAGTATTATATAATCCAGCAAAAAAATCTTATGCATATTTAAAAGAAGATAACACAGTAGGTTTTACACAAAATCTTGAAAATTTCTCAAATGAAGATGCCAATGGAGGGATATTTACACATTTTAGTTTAGCAACTGCCGAACATTATACTACATCAGGAATACTAAGATATAAACTACCAGATCCAAGATATATTAATCCTAGTAAGTTTGAGTCCATGTTTAAAGAAGTATTTGATTTTGTAGCTTCTAAAGAAGATTTAAGTAAATTACTAATGGTTTATAATAATTTATATGAAGATATTTTAAAACTAAGAGCCAAGCTATCACAAGAATTCGAAAATTCTAAGATAGAATTGATGAAAAAATATTCGAATAAAAAAGATAAAGAATTTATAAATGGGTTAGAAAAAAATATAAAAGAAGAAGATCCTGATTTAGAAGCAAATAAAATATATCAAAATATACTAAATAAAACACGTAAAAGATTTTATAGAGAAAAATATAACGATTATTTTTCAAATAGTAGTTTATATAAAGAATATGAAAAATTATTTACAGAAACCATTGGTGAAGTATATAGATCAAGCTATAAAAAAACCTTTATAAATCCTATAAAAAGTAAATTAGATAAATTATCTTTAAGTAGTCCATTAATGATTTCTATTAAAAATAAAAGTATAGGAAAAGCAAATAAATCTATTGATTTAGTAAGATTGAATGAATTTACTGATATAACCTCATCCATAAAAATAGCAAGTAAACATAGTTATATTGTTGAAGGTATGCCCTATATAACATATAATGAAACCGATGTTCCTATTGTAATGGATAGATTAGATTCGAGTGATGCTCAAATAGTAATAAAATTATTAGAGGCTTTATTAAATAATTCCGTTGTATATAGTAATGGAAAATTAGCTTTAAGAAAAGATCTTGTGCTAGAAGATGGTTCATCTGTTGATTTAATACAAGCTATAAAAAATATTGTAGGATTTAGTGTAGCTAACATTAAACGTGATAAAGGAAGTGAATTTGAAAATATGTTAGTAAACTTAGAATCTCGTATAGGATTAATTCAAAGAGTATTAAGTACAAGTAATCTAGATAAAAAAGATAAGTTATCTCTTAATAATGAGTTAAATAATTTATTTGATAGATTAGAATCTTTATATAAAGATCCAAATAATTTATTAAATAAAAATCCTAAATATCATTTCTTTTTAAGATTATTATCTAAAGATGGTATTCCAAAAATACATCTTTTCGGTAAGATATATAATTTTTATATAATTAAAGATAATAATATTATATTAAATCCTGAATTAGTAGAAGCTTTATCAAGAGATCTCGTAGGTAACGATGTAACTCCTGGTTTTTATCATAATGTAAATAAATCTGTTTTAGATAAAAAAACTAAAATAGCTAAACTTGAAAATGATAAATTAACTTTCATAGATGTAAACTATAATGATTATATAAGTAGCAGAGCAAAAATTACAAATTTAAATTATAAAGGTTTTCCTTTATTTCTTAATCAATATATATCGTATGACACAGATATAGAAGAAAAAGAAACATTAGATGAGCTTCCGACAGGTTATGGATTCTTAGAAGCTTTTACTGGAAATAATGAAACATCTATTAATGAAGTAATAAACTTAGCATTACAAGAATTTTATAAAATAGCATTAAATAGTGGTAAATATCCTAATATATCTAAAGCAGAAATATTAACAAGATATTTTATGAATAAACCTTTAGATGATGTAATGTCTAAAGCATTTGATATACTAGATCAAAACTTAAAATCTGGTAATTTAGATAAAAGTGTAAAGTTAATACAAGATTTGTTAAACACAACTTCAACTAAATCAGCCGATAATGAAGTAAATAAAATACGTAATCTATTATATAATACATTAAATAGTATATTAGAATCTTATAAAAATGAAAAAACTAGTTTAAATGAATATGTAGAAAAATATTCTGAATTTATAAAAGAAAATTATCAATCTTTCACTACTGGATTATCTGAAGAAGATAAAAAACTTATTGAACAAGAAGAAGAAACAAAAGTTTTAATAAAACATTACAACGACTTTTTAAATTCTTCTTTAGAACACTCATTGTGGTTAATATCATTTTTAGATAGAATGGCTAATTCTCCTGAAATTGAACGTGATATAAAAAGTAGTATATTATTAAGTAATATAATGGATAGCTTAGATACCGTAAAATTATCTGTTATTAATTCTATTAATGAAGCTTACTCTCCTGTAACTGGAGGATTTTTGTTAGATTCTTTATTTGAGAATACAGATATTATAAATACATTACCTATATTACTGGAAAAACTTATTCAAGATTATCATGAAGGAGAAGAATTTTCATTAATAAAGAGTTATAATAGTCCTATAAGTAATGATGAGAAAAAAGCTACTATTAAAAAGAGATTTGGTAATTCAGTAAAACTTGTCATAGTAGATTCTTTATTAAATGGTAAAGCTTCGGGTGCTACAATAGGTAATGTAATACAACTAGTAGAAAATGCTTCAAAAGATGTTCTAGATCATGAATCTTTTGAAGTAGCATTTAAACTATTAACTGAAGATGAAAGAAGAGATATATTAAATGAAGCTAAAAATAATCCTATATTAAAAGAAAAATTAAGAGAGTTTAAAGAAAATGGTACATATGACCAGTATAAACAAATATATGGTGAAGATGAAGATAGAATAATAAAAGAAACTTTAGCAGAAGAATTTGTTGATTATGTAAAATCTTCTGGTACAAAAACTTATAAAAATAATCCTTATAAAAATTGGTTTTTTAAACTTATATGGGAGTTTTTTAATTGGATAAAGTCTTTATTAAATAAATCCTATACTATAGATCAACTCTTTTATGATATAGAAAATGGTAATTTCAAAGATAGGGTATTTAGTGATATAGATTCTACTATAAATTACAAGTTAGAACAAAAATATGATATTTATTTTAATCCGAGAATAATAAACAAAATATTTTCATCTTTAGATGTTTTACTTGGTAATTATTTATCAAACAACGATTTCGACATAAATAAAGATTTAGTTGAAAAGATGTTTAAAGATTTTCGTGAAAATAAAATAAAGTTACCTTTAATTATAAAAGATGAGTTTTCAGCTAATTTATATAAAGATTTAGAAGAAAATGAAGAACTTAGATATGAGATAATATCGCAATATAGAAATAAATTAGTAAGATCGAAACTTTTAGAAGAAGTAGAAACTTTAGATAGTATAGTAGATGATACAGAAGAAGATCAATTATCTAATGATAGTTTATCGTTATATGGAGATGATAGAAATTTAAAATTTAATATTCATAAGCATATATCTGGCAATGTACGTACCTTATTATTAGGTATTCCAAAAGAAGATATTAATGAACTTGGATTAAGAGAAGCTTATCCTATTACTGAAGTTATACATAAGCTATCTAATATTTTAAATGGAATAACTAGTTATGATGAAGCTTTAATTATAATGAAGAAAAATTTAAATGATAACGTTATAAGAAGTGTTTTAGGAAGATTATATTCATTGGATAGTAACAAAATAACTAAAGCTTTAGATTTATTATTTAAACGTACTTCTTTTGTGCAAGCTTTCAGTAAAGTACCAGTAAATTATGTATCTTTATTACTATCTAAAGAAGGTAATACAGTTATAAATAATAGCTTAATAAATTTAGAAAATCAAGTTTTAATAAAACTAAGAAATGATTATATAAGTAGAGAATTAAAAAATAAAAAGCTTATTTTAGATGAAAATAATCACTATGTATATAATAATGAACAATTTAAGGAGAAAGTTAAACCTTATGGATATATTAAAGAAAAAGAAGTTAATGGTGTTATAACAAAAGAATTTAAGATAAACAGAAATGCATCTTCAGATGTATTAAATGTAGTAGCAGAATTTCTTGGTATTGATCCTATATTTGTTTTTGAAACTACGGATGAAGTTAGAGATCGTTTATTATTTATTGCTAAAGATTTGGCTGAAGATAAAAAAGTAATATTTATATTTTCAGATGATGTACCATCAGATCAAAATACTTTGGTAAACGAATATGTTAAGTTTGAAGTTGAAAAAGATAAAGATAGTTTACCAGTTATATTAAGTTTAGAAGGAGATAGATTATCCCCATTACATTATTTTGGATATATACATCATATATTTAACACACTTAAAAATATGAAGCTTAATCCAGATAGAATAATAGAATTAGCAAATTATTATGGTTATGAAGGAACTTCTGAAATAGATGCATTGTATTATTTATATCCTCAGCTTAATCCAAAATTTAATCCATTTAGAAAAAACAGTCTCTTATTAGAAAATAATGATGCTACATTTGATATATATAATGCTATCGGAATAACTTTAATTGGTGAACAAGGTGAACAAACTATATCAAATTATAGAGATTTGAACTTATTAGATAGAGAAGTTTTATGGCTTAATTTATGGGCACAAGGATATTATAAATTACCAAGACCTTCAGATAGTCATCAGGAAAGATTTGTACATTTTGGTGATGAGTTTAGAAATCTTATAACAGACAAAGAAAGTAGAAAAACTCAAACTCTTAAATATATTTCTTCTGAAATAGAATATTATATTAAAGTAAAAAGATCAGGTAATTATATACATGTAACTGATAATCAATTAGAAGGATTATTAATTAATATTATAAAAACATTTAATTCTAATTTGTATGATAAAATAATTGATTTTACGAATACATTATTAAATACTAATGATGATAAATATGTAGAAAAAATAGAAACGTTTATAGAAAGAAGTGAGATATCTGACAGTATAAATCTTACCATAGAAGATTATCTTAATACATCTTTTGAAGCTTATCGTAGTTATATGATTGATACAGTAGGATTAATATCAAGAAAGAATAATGTTATGGATTCTATAATAGGTGTAGAAAATAAGTTAGTAAATAAAATAACTGGTAATGATAGAGATTATATTACATTTTTAAAAAACTATTATATATCTAATTTTTATGCCAAGATAGAAATATTTAAGTTATTACTTAATAATCCAGTAGAATATTTAGATGTAAGAAATGCAGTAAAACGTTTTAACATGACTGCATCTCCTAAAAGAATACAAGATACATCTGAAAGCTTAAGTAAAAAATTAGTAAGTCTTCATTTATTAGATGATGCAGACGATTTATATTTAAATCCAGAAACAAGTGAAGTACAAGATATACCAAATCATCATCCAATAATAAGAACTTTAGTTGTAGATGATATTCGTGTTATACAAAGTAATTGGTTAGAACTTAGTGAAGTATTACTTGATAATGATCCTGAATTTCAAAATTTATTAAATAAATATAATAAAGATTTAGTAAATAATGAAAATATAGATGAGGATATAAATAATTTAATAAAGTATGTATCTGATACTAATGCAGGCAGTTATATTAATATGACTGAAACAGATGGATTTAGTCTGATAAGTTTAGATGGTGTAATAAGAATAATGTTAAGAGATGGTAGTCCTGATTTAGGAAAATATCTAGAATTATATTTTTATGAAATGTCTAACTTAATGAAATGGAGAATAGAAAATGAAGCTGATTCAGATAAAAAAGCAGATTTAATAAAACGCTATGAAAAAACATTTAGAAGTAGTTATAAAGAAAAATTTATTAATCCATTCACTAAAGAACCTTTAACTAAAGCTCCAAATATAGAATTACCTATGTTAAAATTACAGTATGCAGGACCTATAGCAGATAATTTACAACTACATACTGGATATAAAACTGCTTTAGGAATAGCATGGCCTTCTTTTGCAATAGATTTCGAAACAGGAGAAATAAAAAATAAAAATTTATTGAATTCTATTATAACTATGTTGGATAATAAAACCAGCATTATAAGTTTTTATTCAGCTAATAAGAGTATTACAAGCAAATTAAATAAAGATAGTGAAAAAAACATTATTGTACAAGAAGATGGTAATTTTAATTTTGTAAATGTTGTAAATAATTATCAAGACACTTATGCAAAGTACTGGGGGGTACAAGTTATAACTACTACAAATCATGGATTTATATCTCCTTTTGGTACACAAATGGCTAAACAAATAATGTCTAATATTTATGACACTGGACAGCCTATAAATGAAGAATTAGCTGAGTATACAAAAAAATATCTTAAACTAATATCTACTAGATTGCAACTTAGTATGGATTTATTAAGAAATAAGCTTGGTATAAAATATAATCATACTTTACAAAGATATGTTTTAGATAATAATTCAAAACAAGATTTAATGAATTTATTATTACAAGAAATAGATAGAAGAGGATTTGAGCTTAATTTTAGAAATAAAGTAATACAATGGTTTAATAATAATGATGATGTAAGTGGTATTATAAATGATACAATGTTTCAAAATTTATTATTTGGGATATTAAAAAATGATGTAACATCAAGAAAAGTATTTGGATTACAAGCTTTTCAACATCCATCAACATTTATAAAGGATAGAAATACTTATGAAGCTCATTTAAAAACTTATATAAAAGAAAATTACAATATTGATGTAGAATTAAAATTTTCAAAATTAGGTACGCCTTATTTAGTATCTAGTGATTTAAACTTTTATAGTAAAGATTCTCCAGTAGCACAAGTTATCTTACCTAATTTTTATAAAAAAGCTTTAGATATTAAATCAGTAAAAGATAAAAGATTATTAAAAATTATAGGTTTTCGTATTCCTACATCAGGATTAAATCTTATAGAAAATTTTGAAGCAGTAGGTTTTTTACCAGATACTTATGGAGATATAATAATAGTTCCAAGTGCTATTGTAGCTAAAGCTGGTTCTGACTTCGACATTGATAAACTTTATTTATATTTTTATAATGTATTTTACAACACAAATGGTGATCCAGTGATAATAGATAAGAATATAACTTATGAAAATTACTTAGAAGAAATGAGTAAGATATATTTTAATATCACTGATAATTTATTTTCTGTTGAAATAGATAATGAAAGACCATTTAAAGATTGGGAACAAATAAGAACTATATTATCTAATGAAAATTATGACTTATATGTATCTATATCACAAAAATTTTCGTTATATATTAATGAACTTGTTGATGATGTTACAAATACATTTTCAGATTATATAACTTATACAGATAGTGAAGGTAACATTTATACTAAAGAAAATCTTGATATAAAAGAATATACTAAAAATTTATTTCATACTTATTTAAAAAACAATCCTAATGGTAATATCACTGAATTTAAGTTATATATAGCTTCTATAAAAAAATTGATAGATGAAAAAGGTAAAATATTAACAAAAGAATTAATAGATTTATTAAATAATAAAGAATTATGGAATACTATTACTAAAGACTCGGATTTTAGTGATATTAATATATCGGAAAGCTTAATTGTTTTACTAAAAAATAATCCTTCATTAATAGATTATTTAAAAGAAAACGAAGATATTAATGAAGAAAAATTATATAATAAGTTGAAAGATATAATGTTAGAAGGTAATATTAAAATGACTGGTAATACACAAGAATCTGAAAAAGAAAAAGATATAGATAAAATATTACGTAACAAATATTCCACGTTACAATTAATAGATCAATTAAAAAACATAGTATTAAGGACTAAAGATCAAGTACTAAAAAATAAAGAAATAAATATAGATAAAGAAAACACTAATATTATTAATTTTATCTCTAGTATTATGACAAAAAAGGAATTTCAATTATCTTTAATAGAAAATGAGATGTATGATACATTTCATGCTATATTAGAACATCCTGCAAATTTTAAGTATTTGATTAATCCTTTAAATAATAAAACATTAAAAAACATTAGAAAAAATTTGTCTTTTTTATTTGAAAAAGATATTACTGGTACTAGAGACTGGTATAGATTATTAGATATATTATATGAACATGCTATAACAGAACAGAATTTTACAGGTAAAGATGTTATTGGTATATTAGCTATTTCATCTACGTTTTATATTCATAGTCAAATGAATAATTTAAAAATAACCACTCCATATATAATAAATAAAATGGGTTCAATATCGTTTAAAACTTCTACGAGAATAAATCTAAATCATAATGTTGATAAAGACGGTAATACATTATTAGGAAAATTAAAAGACGTTGAAAATATAATGAATATATCAGATTCTATAGCAGAATTTCTTATAAGTGGTGTAGATAATCCTAAAGATTCTATACTTGGTGTATTAAATTCAGGGATAGATACTATAAATACAATATTACTTTTACTTAGAGCTGGAGTAGATATATATACAGTAGAATATTTTATAAATAATCCAGTTATTAGGGAATATATAATGCAAAGAGATGTATTTTCTTCTTTAGCTTATAAAAACCAAGGAGATCCTATATATTCTTTTCCATTAAAAGAATCAGATAAAAATAAAACCATTGTTGAATTAGTAGCTGGAAAATTCGGTTATCCTATAACAGATAAATTTAATAAAACATTTACGAGTTATTTATCTAATGGTAGTAAACGTAAGTATAGTAAGACAGAACTTTATAATATGATGGTTGATCCAGAATCTATGTCTTATGAAGATATTATGAATATATTAACTGATTTTATAAGATATGAATCGTTAGCTCAAGAATTAACACAAAATCATCTTGCAATAACTTATGATACGCAAGGTATAGGAAGTACTACAAATCAAACTATGTTAAATATATCTAATACTAATTATGTAATGGAAAAAGAAGTAATTTCTAATTTTAGAAATATATTACAAAGTGATCATGGTTTTGTAAGACCATATTATAATGCAGCTAAAACAGCGTTAGATGTATTTAATCCTGTTATACTTGTAAATAGATATCCTAAAATATCTGAAACACTTGGAAATGTAATAGATATGATGCTGAAAAAAGAAAGATATACTCCAAATAATATTGAAAGATTTGTAACTGATTATAATAATGCGTTTATGACGTTAATATTACAAAGCTATTATTTATTAGAATACGGAGATAGCTTTGATAACGAATTTGGAAAAATATTTATTAAAGATAACTTGGCTAATAAAATATTAGATTTTAAACGTATAAGAGATTCAAAAACTGCTTCTGGAAATGAAGCTTTATTAAAACCTATGTTAGATAAAATGTATATATTTGATTATTTGCAAGTTATAAATCCAAACAATTTGTTTCCTTTTTATAATTTTAATATAAATATAGATGGTATTAATGATAATGAAATGATAGATGTAATTGTAGATGAGATTAATGTTATGTTGAATAATCCAGTGATATTTAAAAATTTAGGTAAAGATTTAATATTTGCTATAGTTATGCAATATGGTTATACATATCATAGAAGTGGAGGTTATAGATTAATACCATCTAATGTATATACTGAAATGTTAGATAGGGTATACAATTATTATGGAGATCAACTAGATTCTGAGCAAATAGCTAAATATATAATATCTGCAGCACATGTTATAGATCCAATAGGATTAAATTCTAACAAGATATTTCCATTTTTAAGAAAATCTAGTTCAAGTTTATTTTTTACGCAAAGTTCGAATAGAATAAGTACAGATGAAAATATTATAAGACAATTTAAAGAAGCAAGAAAATCTATATATAGTCCGATAATAAAAATTTATGATAAAAGAGGTACAAAAGAATTTACAAATAAAGATACCATATTTTACAATAGAAGTATACAAAATAGATATATGTTATCTTTAGTTTATTCACCAAATAGAAGAATGTTATTAGATATGGCTAGTTATATTGATATAGATCGTAAAGAAATAATTTATGATGATGAAGCTAGTATAAATTACGCTAACAATACTTATAACAAAGTAATAACTAAATTAGGATATAATCAAATTATAGTATCTGATGGTTATAAAAATATAACAAGCACAATATCTAATTTAGATGGTGTGACAAATCTAAAAGGTTTAGTAAATAATATATTTTATATGAGTAATGAAAATAAAAATGAAGAATTATTTAAGAAAAATATAAAAGATTTATTTGATTTTGCTAATAACAATAAAAATTATGATATATTTTTAGAATATACAATTAAAAATAAAGATTTTATATATCCAAGTGGATTTAATATAGATCAAATAGCAGATATGTTTATAGAAGTTATAAGTGAAAAACCTTCAAATATTATATTATCTGAAGATTTTAATAATTTGATAAATAGTAAATTAAATTTAGAAAGTGATAATATTAAAGATGATATAGATTTAGAATGTGCATAATAACATAAAATTTTACTACAATGGCAAACAAAAAGAAATGTAAAATATGTATTAAGCCTAGTAAAAGAGGATCTTTACATAAAGCTTTAGGAGTACCTATGGACAAAAAAATACCTGCTAATTTATTAGCCATAAAACCTACAGATAGTCCAGCTATGCGTAAAAAGAAGATTTTTGCTAAAAATTTTAGAAATGCTAGGAAAAAATGAAAAGTTGTAAGTACGTTTATAAAGGAAATTTATATAGTGAAAAAGAATTATCTGAGTTTAAATTAACTCTAGATGAATATTATACTCCAAACGATAATGATTTAAAACAAGTGGAGTTTTTAGTTAACAATGAGTTAAAAAAACAAATACCAAGACAAGAGTTTAATGAAAAAGCTTTTAATGATTTATTAGAAAAAAAGGAAATTAGGACTGAAGATATAAATAAACAAAAACAAATTTTAGATAATGAAATAGAAAATAAATTATTATCGTGGTTAAGAAGTGCAGGTGTTACTGTAAATTATACAGATAATCTTACTATAATGGATAATAATGGTAATATATTAAGTCCAATAGCCAAAGCCGATCTGTTTAATAAAGCTATTCAGATAAATAAAAACAAAGAAGATATACGTACTTTAGCTGAAGAAACTGCACACTTTTTTGTAGCTATGTTACCCAAAGATGGAGATTTATTTAAAGCCTTAGCTAAATATACTATAAACAGTCCTTACTTAACAAACGTACAAGAAAAATATAAAAATGTATATAAAGAAGATAGATTAATATTAGAAGAAGCTATTGGAAAAGCTATTGCTGATCAATTAGTAAATACAGATGAAACTAATATTAAAATACCACCTAAAGAAAGACCTTATTTTAAAAAGTTAATATATAGAATAATAGATTTTGTTAATGATTTATTATCTAAGATTAATTTAGCTCACAGTAATATAAATGAAGAAGTAAATGCATTAAAAGAAGCTGCTAATAAAATATTAGATAATGATTTAACAGATTTAAACGAGATTGATAAAACTTATAAAGGACTTACATTTTATGAACTTCCAGAAGAAGAAGTTACTAGAATAAATAATATAATAGATAAGATAAAAAATACTAAAATAAAAGTACTAGCTGATGGTTATTTAGATAGTAGTGGAAGACGTATAAAATTTAGAACAACTCAAATAGTAAGAAATATATTAAGACAAAGATTTAAAGGTTTTGAACAAGAAAAAACAAAAGGTACTATTGTAGGAACATATTTACATACTATTGCATCATTTTATTTAAGAAGTAAACTTAACAATGAACCATTTGATTTACAAAAGTTATTAAATTACATAAAAACAGCTAGAGACGTTGAAGGAAATCTTTATTATTCCGATTTAATACCTTATTTAGATGGATTATCTAAAACAGTTTTAAATCCTTTATTTGATGAGTTAGATAGAATATATGATAAAATAAAATTAACTGAATCAAATATACAAAGATTAATAGGTACAAATCGTAAAGCTCAAATATTTTTAGAAACTCCATTATATAATCCAGTAACAGATGAAGCTGGTACACCAGATTTATTTATAATATATCCTAATGGTGTAGCTGCAATATATGATTTTAAAAGTATAAGATTTATAAAAGATGTAAATGATTTTACTGAAGAAGGTATATCTGAAATGAAAATAGAAGAATATGATTTACAAGTAGAAAGATATAAAAATATGATCAGAAATACTTATGGTGTATCCAAGTTTGCAGAATTAAAGATTATACCTATTGGAGTTAATTTTGTTATAACAAAAGATAATATATTTATAAATCAAATAGCCACATTTGCATCTACTAAAAAAGAAACTTTAAGAGAAATATCTGTTGCACATGAAGAATCAGAAGATGTTGCGATAAATGCAACTTTAGAAGAACTAAGAGCATTACGAGATAAGCTTAGAACAAAAGCTTCAGTTACCTCAGTAAGATCGAATGAGATATTAAGAGAATCTTATAAACAAAGAATAAAACAAGTAACTGATGCTATAAATAATATATTAAGCAAAGATTCTATTTATCTTATTAATACTTTAGTTGAATCTTTATATCAAGAAGTAGAACCTAGATTAACTTTAGATGAAAATAGTCCAGATTATATGGATTCCTCTGCATTAGATGATATAAAAAGTTTTTTAGTTATATTATCTGATTACGTAGATATTGAGTTAAATAATATAAAATCTTTATCAGAAGAAGATAAACAAAAAATAAAACCAATATTAAGTAACATAAATCTTAATATAAGAGATATGTTAAATAGTATAAATAGCAAAATAATAGATGCTATAAACACAACTATTCCAGGAGAAGAAGTTACTCCATATATGAAAAATATTGGATTTTTTACAAAATATTTTTCTAAGTTAAGCTCTGTTCCATCTAGTGTATTTAAGAAATTTTCTTATGTTATGGCTTTAGTAAAACAAGAAACCGATGAAGAATATGCTAAATTTTATCATAACGTAACTACTAAACATGAAAATTTAAAAAAAGCTGCAGCAAGGTTAGGATTATCTTTACAAGATATGTTTGATATGTTATTTGATGAAAATACTGGAAATTTAGTAACGCCATATAATAAATCTTTTTTTGAAAATTTAGATAGTATAAAGAAAAGTTTAGTAAATGCTATAAATGAAGATGATTATGTAGCTGCACAAGAATATGTTAATAAGTTATTAAAATATGCTAATGTAAAAAAAGTAAATGGAATATTAGTATTTGAAGATGAGGCTTTACAAGAAACATTTAAAACATTAAAAGAAAAACAAAAAAACGAAATTAACGTTAGAAGTAAAGCTAATGCTAATCTAAGAAAAAAATTAGAAGCTGAGTTAGCACGTTGGAATTATAGAAATGATATATCTAATCCTGATTGGAGAGTAGCTTATAATGCTTTATTACATAATAAATTTGTATCTTATACCACAGAAGAAAAACAATATATAAATGAAAGATTTACGAAAATAAAACGTATTTCTGAATTATATGATTATTATAATATGATTATAAGGTTTAATTCCGAGATGTCTTCTAGGTATGGTGTTGATATAAGAAAAAACTTCTTACCAAAGATTGTTAAGGATATAATAGATAGAGCCGCTCAAAATGGTATAGGTAATGCTTTAGATTTTAAAAGTACATTAGATGTATTATCGAATATACGTGAGGGAGATGTATTATTAGGTAATATAGATGATGCTAATAATCTTATACCAACCATACCTTTATTATATGTTAATCCTTTAGTTGGAGATTTAACGCAATCAGAAGTTGAAGCTTTAGAAAATACAGCAGAATCTAAATTTAAAAAAGGAACAGTAGATTATGAAAATTATCTTTCTTTATTGATAGAAGAAGCAAGAAATAAAAAAGGTGTAGAAAAACAATCTAGAGATTTAACAACATCTTTATTATTATTTGGGTATGCTGTACATAAATATGTATCTCTAAATAAATATGAGTTTATAGCAAGAGGCTTATTAGATTATATAAAAGAAAATGGCAGGACTTATAAAATGACTAGTAAAGTTAATCCTATAACAGATGAATTAGAATATGAAAAAGTAATAACTGGTGATATACCAACTGAAGCTATAGTATTGCTAGATAGTTTCATAAATAATTTTTTTTATGGAAAATCTCCTTATAGTGAAATAGCGAAAAATAAACTAATATTTAATAAAACAGGAAGTAAAAAAGCTATAAAACTGGCTAAAATAATTCCTAATTTATTAAGATGGTTAAATATTAGATTTTTAGGATTAAATCCTTTAGTAGCTACGGGTAATTTAATGGGTTTAACTACTAATCTTTTAGTTACCATGAAAGATAATCCAATATTAAAAAATACTACTACTGCTGATTGGAAAAGATATTTAGAATATTCTATAAAGAATACAGATACTTTAATTAGTATTATGAAAAATATGGGTATGTTTATAAGAGATACTAAAAGAGCTGATGCTGAGAAAAAAAGTGCTCATTTATTATCCAGAGTAATGACAGATGAAAATGCATTAATACTTATGAAAAGTGGAGATATGTCTATGAATATAGTAGTTGCTACAGCTATATTAGATAATTTAACAGTTAAAAATGGTAAAATAGTAAAAAAAGTTGATGAGAAAGAAGAATCCTTATTAAGTTTAATGAATTTAGAAGAAGATGGATCTGTAAGTATAAAAGGATTAGATTATAAGAAAGAAGAAGCTCTTAAAGAAAATATAGAATACAATAGAAATGTACGTAATGAAAGAGCAAGATTATCTATGTTAGTACAAAATACTTTTAGTAGTATGTCTGGAGGTATACCTGAATATGATAAAATGAATTTCCAAAATAATTTTTTGTTAACTTTAATGTTACATCTTAGAACATTTATTCCAGGATTAGCTGTCGAAAAATTTGGAGGATTACAATATAATCAATATCTACAAGATTTTACTGTAGGAAGATTTAATGTATTATTATCTGAGTTATTTGGACAAGGTTTAACAGATTCATTGAAAAACATTACCAAGTTAATATTTACATTACCTTTAGTAAATGTAAAAGGTTCTAATATAATGAAGATAAATGAACGTATTTCAAGAAATATCTATAATAGATTTTTAACAGAAAATCCAGAATATATAGATAAGTTAAGTTTTGAACAGTTTTTAGATTTAAGAGAAACACGTTTAAATGCTGCAATACGTGAGATGCGTATAATGTTTGTATATGCTTTAATGATTCTTGGAGGAATATTAACTATAAAAGGAGATGATGATAAAGAAAAATATTATTCTAAGAATTTAGCTGAGCGTACTTTTTATTTATTATCTTTAAGAGGTTTTAATGAAATAGGATTCTTTTTAAATCCTTGGTCTTTATATTCTTTTATGTCTAGAGGTCCTTCCATATTTACATATATGAAAGATATAAAAAACATAACTACTGATCTAGGAAAAGAAAGTATGTATGTTTTAGGATTATTAGATAAACCTAAGAATGATAAGACTCCATTTTATTATCAGATGTTAAAAACTACACCAGTAGTTAGCTGGCTTATGCAATTAACAGATCCTTTTGGTACATATAAGAGTTATAAATATTAAAAACTACAAATTTTAAAAATCGTCTTGTTGTTAAAAAAAAATCCTCTCCATGTGTTGATACATAGAGAGGATTATTATCTAGTTCAATACCTTGTTATTGTTTCCAGAATTCAAATATATATAAAACCCCATCTGCTTCCATAGTAGATACATATATATTAGAATCTTCCCATTCATTCGTATCAGTTCTAATATATAATGTATTTAGTATATCGTATACTGCATCTTTGTGTTTTAGAAGTGTAGCTGCTACATATCCATAACATATATTTGCTTTATTAAATAAATATGTTGTTATAAAAGATCTTGATGTAGCTTTAATAACCATAGTACCATCATCACCTTGGTATATCTCAACATTTAAATTATTTGGATTTCGACTTAGCTCGTTATATATATCTTTTACATTACAACCATAGTAAAATTGGGATTTAACATTTGGTTGTATACAAATCAATAATAAAGCTATAAATATTAATTTTTTCATGGTTTTTGTTCTTTTATAAATTCAATTAATTTAAGTCCTACAGTACTATATATATAATATATAGAACTATCACATTTTTCATGTTCAATAGCTAGACTAACTAATTCATTATAATGACTAATTGTTGTTCTATCTACATTTAATGTTTTAGCAATAGTAGTTTTATCTATTCCAATAATATCAGTAGTTATGAATGAGAATATAGCTCTTAGTCCTGGTAATGGATGTACTCTAAGCTTACTATATAATAAATCAGTTGAGATATGATATTGTTCCATTACTAAATCTTCAAATTTTTGTTTTATTGCAGGTAAGATTAAAAGTTTAGTATTTGTATCTTTTAAATCATTATTTATTTCTCTTAGTAGGATATGAGCCATATCTAATTTATCTAACGTTTTTTTCATTATTCTGATCTCATCTTTAAGATCTTTAATTTCTTTTTCAAGCACATCATAGTTTTTTTTCATCTTAATCTTATTTTAAGTTAATTATCTATTTTTTAGATAGTGCACAATATCTTCTGACTTTTTTCAGATCAGGAAATCCACTTCTTGTTACATGATTTCCTACAATAGAATTATGTCCGATATGTCTATGTAAATATTTAATTAATTCTTCAGCAGCTTCTTCAAGTGTATTACCACTAAACGAACTTCCAGCAAAACTACCAACAAGCCATTCATCTGTGACATAATATTTATTATTATGTTTAAAAATATGTTCATCTGCATCTGGTAGTTTTCTAATAAGCTCAATCATTTCTTGTGGTGTTATTTCTTTTTTCTGTTTCATATTGATACTTAATTAAATATTTAGTTAGTTATTTTTTTTTATTTCTGAATTTTTTTATCTGAATTAATTTTTAAATATTCATACTTCTTTAATCTTTATCCCATGTATATATAACATAAGTTTTCTCTTAATAATATATTCTGGTGTTTTTGTTGCAGGACTTTTTACATCTTCAACGACTAAATTACCATTTTTATCATTATACTGAAAATCAGCAATGTACTTTACAGAACGTTCAATACATCTTTTCTTTTTATTAATAATTTCATACTGCATCGGTATTAACTCATACGTAATTTGTTTTTTTAAATTACTTATTTCACCTATTTTTTCAAGTAATTCTAATTCCTTTTTTCTTACAAATTCTTTTTTTGAATCATAACCTTTATATTTAATATTACCATATTTAGCCATAATTAAAAAATATCATTTAAATTTTTTCTATATTATAAAGTTCAGCATTGTAAAACTCTGAATTATAAAATTCTGTATTATAATGTTTTATATTATAAAGCACTGTTTTAAGGTTAAATGAGAAAAACATACGTGAATCTATCTTTATACTTATACTTATGTTTGTAATTCTTTCCATAGTTATGATAAAAACTAAAGTTGTATTTAATCTGTTTTCTATACTTGGTCTACATTCTATACTAAGATGTATATCTTTTATACATAAGTTATAGGGCATTTAAGAACGCTCTACAACCTTCCAACTTTCATAACCGAAAGGAAGCGAACCACCTGCCTTTTGAGTTACTATTCTTTTTGCTTTTGCAATGATGTATTCATCTTCATCATTTTTGTTGCAATTAACTTGAACTTCACCTGAATAGGTTGCTACTTGATATTTTACTGTTGCTAAACAATCTTCATTATCATCATAAGAAATATTAATTTGATGTTTTTCTGTAATTATACTAAAACCATTATTATCTAATATTATGTCCTTCACAGGTTCTTTTTTAATCTGTTTTAATATATTTTTATTCATTTTTTTTATTTATTTATAGTTTACACATTATAGATATCTTATTTATCATAAATTTACAAACTTCTAAAAATTGATCAAAGTTTTCACTATTTATTACAGCATAATCTAAATTTAATTTATTAATTAGTTTTATCAATTCAATAGCTAACTCATCTTTAGATTCAAAATTGCCTAATAACATAAAATCTATTGCATCAGATCCTTTAATAGATTCTCTATAAAATATAATAGCTTTCGTTGTATCAGGTAATTCTGATAATTGATCTGTGATATATTCTAAACTTTTACTATAATTCTCTTTAGACATTGTTGTGCATTTTATCAAAAACTTTTTTAGCTAACTCTTTATCTTCTAAAAAAGACCTTAAGATATCATAAATAATAACAGGATCACTATAACCACCTAATGAATATCTAGTTGTATCTTCATCATCAATAAACATAAATAATTTAACACTTAAGTTTGAAAACTTATTAATATCATTTATATGACTAGATATCCTCTCAAGCACTACATCTTTAGTTTCCATACTGTATATTTTTTAGTTTCTTAATATAAGATGTATCTTCTGCAAAAGTAACTAATAATTTATAATAATCATCTTCTGTGTTTATGGACCTTGCATAAGCTGCTTGGTATAAAGCATAATCTAATACAGATTCTTTCCAGTTAGTATAATATGCATGTCCATTTAAAATACCTCTACTCGTTGTTGGTCTAAATGCTGCAGGTTTCATACCAAATAAATTATGATTTTCTAAAAATATCCTGCTTTTAAAATTATTAGTTTCTAATATAGCTTGAGCTAATACTATATCTGGAAACTTAATGTTTAAGCTAATAAGCTCTTTTTCTAAGTTTTCTTTACTAAAACCTTCATTAGTTATTTCTAATCTTATGACTCTATCTATATATGTAATTTTTTCATTATTATCTATTAACTCGTAGGTTATTAATACTAATAATATAAATGTAGAAACAATAAATATTATTTCTAATCTTGGATTAAATTCTTCAAATGAATGAAGATTACTATTAAATTTATATAATTTCATGACCAGTCTATTTCATTATTGTTTATTGATTTAAGTATAGCATTAGCTTTACTAAAATGTTTACAACCTCTAAATGGAACTTTAGTATTTAATGGAGATGGATGTCCAGCAGTTAATATATAATGTTTATTACTATCTATTTTATCAATTATAGAACCTGCTTTATTACCCCATAACATAAATATTAAAGCTGTTTTATTATCATTTAAACATTTAAATACATAATCGGTGAATTTATACCACATGTTAATATGTGATAATGGTTTATTTCTTTCTACTGTTAAAGCCATGTTTAATAATAGTACACCTTGACGAGCCCAATTTTCTAAATTAGGATTAGTATAAACACCACAATTATCATATACTTCATCTAATATGTTTTTTAAAGATGGAGATTTTAATATATAATTTGCAAAAGCTAATCCTGTTGCACTACCATCATGATATGGATCTTGTCCTACTATTACTACTCTAGTATTATCAAACGTCGTTAATTTAAAAGCTTTAAATATATCTTCGTTAGTTTCTGGATATATTATTTTAGTTTGACGTTCTATTTTTAAAAATTTACCAACATCATCAAAATACTTAGTTTTGAGGATTGGTTTTAAAATATTAAACCAATCCTCACTAAATAACTGTTTCATAACATAAAAAACTTGATTATATCTTGTACTGTAAATATAGTACTTAATATTTTATCTAAATGTATAGTTTCATTTTCTAATGTCATTATATCATATAATTCTGAATTTTTATTTATGTCATAATCTAATATCTTAGATAAACTTTTTCTATAATTATCAGTTTTATATAACACATCATATATATCACTATTTATTCCAACACCATAATAATCTAATATCTTATTTTTATGACTATTACTTATCTTAGAATATTTTCCTTGTTTTATTAATTCTATAGTTCCTTTTAATTCATTCGGTATCTTAACAAGTACTATAATATTAGTACATGTATTATGTTCTGGAATAATAGATAAGGTTAAAGGAAATTCTATTAGTTTATCTCCTATTTTATTAAATTCTGGAAGATTAAAAAATTTATATTTTAACACAAGTATATAATCGGTAGTAGATAAATATGCATTCACTAGAAAAAGTTCTTTTTCTATATTATCTAATATCAACGGAACAATAAATTTTGTAGTTATATTTTTAGTTTCTTCTATAAAAGTATATTGCATATTTTCTATATCTTCTTTAATATCTCTTATATGATAAACAGTATCAAAGTTATTAATGTTAAAATGAACATAAGAATTTACTTTGAGTTCTTTCGGAAATCCTAATATAAATTCTTGATCCATACATGTAACCTCATCATCTTTAAAAGTAAATACAGGTTTATTAGCTTTTACAACAAAGAATCTATCACAAAATGAAATATTATATCTAGTTATCTGAGTCTTTATTGTTTGTTGTGTTATCATCTATTAATAATTTTTTGTTCTTTTTTACTACATAATAAGGATAGATATAATCGCCTTGTATATTTATATAATCTAAAGCTTCTATTCTTTCTAAATAACCCATATATCTATGTGTAGTAAAGTCTTTACCATATCTTCCTATATCTAAAGCTTTATCACTAACATCAAATAATATTACCATATCTTCTGTATAACTAACTACTACAAAAGCAAAACTAATATCATAGTCTTTATATAAGTATTTTAAAGCATCTACATAAAAAGAAGCTTGTATAGCATGATCATCTTTAAGATAGGTTTTATCAAAACTTAGCGCTGGACGTGAAGTTACTTTTAAATCATATATTTTTATCTTTTTAGCTTCATCATCTATATATACAAAATCTAATAATGACTTACATTGTTTATTTTCTATAGACCAAAATACTGGAAGTTGCTTCATTACTTTATCAGAATTTAATAAAGTAATAACTTCATCTATATCACTATTCATAATTAATTCTAAAGAAATATCTATGGACATTGACATATCTAAAGTTATTATTTTTTTACCATTGGCCTTGATAAGATCATTATAATAAGCGTTTCCATTATTTATCAGATTTTTAACTAAAGTATCGTCTTTCCAGTTATTTTGATATTCTGATTCACGTCCTATTCTTAACAATAAATCAGCTTCTTCTTCTAAAGTTGTCTTATTTTTAGATAACTCAAATACTTTATCAATTATATTTTTTACTGCTAAGCTTATTCTGTAATCTCCAGAATACATAAACTCTTTATCAAAATCACCATTTCTAGTTAATATACAATCTACGGCAGATCCAATAATCATTTCATCAGTTTCTTGAACTTCTTCTAAAAGATTTTTAGGATTTTTAACTTTTTTTAATAAGCTGCTATTTATAGCATCTACCTCAAAATATATGTTTTTTTCCATCTTTGTTTGCCTTTCGTACTGCTCTTAATAATTTTGTTTTTATAAATGCTGAAAAAAGATCTTTTTTGGTAATATCTTTAATTATATCACTAGTTAATATATAAGTATCGTTATCTATATAACCATCAGTTTTTAATTCTATACGTAATAAAAGCATAATTTCAGATTTAATGTCCATTGGTTTTATTAAACCAAATGTATCATATTTTTGAATTGAATCTTCTTTTAATAATATTTTATAATCAGAACTATATAATAATACTTTTATCAATCCTTTTATAAAGTTATATCTATATGAATTGAATTCTTCATTTTTTATATTTTCAAAGTTCCCATAACCATTAGCATATAAAAGAACATTTTTATCTTTGTTTTTATTTTTAGCTCTTATAAAAAATTCATATTCATTTTCGATATAATAATTAGAGCTTACAATAAGTATATAATTTTTTGATATTATATATCTATATACTGAATTAGAAAAAACATATGTAAAATCTTTTATTTTTAAGCATTTTCTATTAAACAAGTTGTTTCTAGAATATGTTATTGGAAGTTCGTCAGCAGCATGATATATATTATATAGTATTTGTAGCTCTTTTGAATAATTGCTATATTTATAAAAATAATTATCTTTTATATATACATCTTCTACATGAAAATTCATAACCTTGTAATAAATAATTGATTTAGAGATACAAGTAATTCAAAATCATAAGGTCTTGAATTTGAATATCTTAAATTAGTAATAAAATTAAGAGCACTACTTAGCATAACAGAAGCGCATGTCATTCCATTATGAGTAGTAGCTCTTAAAGTACATATATCTTCTGGTACTTCTTCATCACTAAATAAAGAAGCTTTATATCTTTCTATAATATCTTTATCTTTTTTTACAGTAAATACTTGAAAACTTTCTGCACTCATTCTTCCATCTATAAATACTGAATTTTCATTAGATACATCCAACCAAAGATTAAATAACATTTCTCTAGCTGACATGTTATCAAAAGCTGAAAATACAATAGAAGGATTTAAAACTTTTAATGTACTACTAGCATCTTTAAGCATATATTTTTCTAATCTTCTACCAGGAAATATACTTGTTTCTACTGGTGCTGAAAAGTTTAACATAGTTTTAATTAAACTATCATATTTACTTTTTCCAACATCATCTATACCATATAATTGTCCACCAATATTATGAAAATTAACTATGTCATCTTCAAATATTAATAAACTTCTTACATTAACTCTAGATAGTAATAAAGCCAACCATGATCCAATGCCTCCTATACCTCCTAGTATAACATCTTGAAATATTATATCCTGAGCCCATTCTGCATCAATAAAACGTAATCTTTTTTCATCCATAGATTTTATTCATTTTAAAATTCGTCGTATTCATTATATTCGCTATAATAAAAATAATCCTTTCTTATCATATCTAATATATCTGAAATATATGGTGTACAATATTTACTTTGTTTAAGATAACTAAAGAAAATATCTTCTTTATTTAATGAATTTAAATAAGCTAAAAATCCTTTTAAAATTTTATTTTGATTATTTTCGTAGTATTTTATTAAAGTATCTATTACTTCCTTTCTTACATCTTTATTTTTATCAGTAGTTTTTATACCAAGCTGTTTTATTATAAATGAAATATCGTTATCATTTAATTTTAATCCATTATATGTTTTATAATTTTCTATTTGTTCTTTTATTCCATAATTTGGCAAATTTACATTAGGAATTTTATTAAAATTATTAAAGTAATCTGGTTTTTTCGACTTTATTACATTAACTTCTTCTAAAACTTCATCATAACCTTCTATTTTTACTATTAAATCAAAAGTTATTACTTTATTTTCTTCTTTAATCTTTATAGATTTTCCATTAAATAATGTATAAGTTCTGTAAGTTTTTTCTAATTTATAAGCTTCTTTAGCTACAAATCTTTGATTAAAAGCTACAACTAAACTTATGTAAGGATAAAATGGAGATTCTTTAAGTTCTTCTTCATCAACTGGAGATACAAAAGCTCCCATAGAATGATGAGAATGCACTAATCCTATCATACATTTATCGAATTCAGGATTATTTGCAAAATTTTTAAATTCTGTAGGACTAGTTTCAAAACTAACTGACACTCCTATACATTCTATTATTATATCAATAACATTATAAGTTATAACATTATCAGATATTTCTGGTTTTATTAATATAGAACCACTCCATTCTATACTTCCAACAATACTATGATATAAATTTATCTTGTTAAATACTTCTTTATTTATAAACAATATATTCTTTTTCATTTTTTATACATTTTACAGTTAAATCATCGTCAAATCCTTTATCAATTATTTGTAATTTAATAAGATTATTTTTAAATGTATCTAAGACGATATTTGTGTTATATAAATCTTGTTCTATATCATTATAATCTTTAAATTTTGAACAAATACCTTCTATAGATATTTTGGTATTATATATATTAATCAGACGCTTCATTTCACGTTTTATCATATTTTTTACACTATTATATTGTATAATATTATATATAGATTTTTCGGTTTCGAAAAAATATACAGGATTACTTGAATATTTACTTAATGTTTTAATAAATTCTTTATTAAATAAACTATTTTTTATATCATAAATAAAACTTTTTTTTTGTAAATGTTCAAATGCATCTTTTTCTTCTGGAATGATTATTTTACATTTATTTGGATCAATCATAAATAAATTAATTAATTCTTCATTTGTTATATCAAAGTAATTGTTAAAATTATATGTATAACGTCTATAACCTTGATCAGAAATATTTCCTAATAATATTTTTAAATTATTTATAAGATCTACTATTACATCTTTAAACAATTTTTCATCAAATTGTTTTCCACAATTGATATAATCAGAGATCATATAATTTGCTGTAACTAAATTACTACTTGCAAAAGAACCACCTAAACATATCTTAGATACGAATTTATAATTTAAACAATATACTGGTAATGCTTTTCCATTTACAAATTGATGTGAAGTAGGTTTAGCATTTATTAAGTTTATTTTTAATACAGCATCTAATAAATCGAATACTAAATATAAATCTCTAAATACTTCAAATTCATTTTCAGATTTATGACTTATTAAAGTTCCTAATTTTACTGTTATTAAACTATAAGTACGTTTAAAGAAAGTAGTTATAAACTCATCCGATAAATCTTCATATTCATTAATAACTTTATTCTTATAAGATACTGTATCTTCTCCAAACATATCAATAAGTGCTTCATACACAGTGTCTAATACATGTATCGATTTATAAATATTATTTGTTTCATTGCATACTAATATACCATCTAAATTTTTATATTTATTTATCGGGATTTTTAAACCTCTAGTTAATAAATATTGATTACCATCTTGATTTATACATGCACAGTCTGTGACTGAAAAAGTTTGTATAAATAATCCATTATTATCTCTTATTTCTATATATTTTATTTCAGAAGTATTATCTTCATTAACTAATTTAATATTAAATTTCATACAATTTAGATTAATAAATAAGTCAGATCTATAAATAAGATTAAGTTATAGATAGATCTGACTTATTTATGGTTAATACTTTACTTTAATTCTTTATTTATATCTTTATAATCTTTATTTATCTTATTAATTAATTTTTCATGATATTCATAATCGGAAATTAAAGTGATATTATTTATACGATCTGTTAATTTCTCAATTTCTTTTATTATAATATTTAGCTCACTTTTTAAATCCACTAATCTATTATTTATAAATAATAAGTTTACTACTCCAACAAGATTTTCTTTTTTATTCTTTTCTTCTGATCTTCTTACCTTATTAAGTGCAAATATTAAATCTATTTTTGATAAATTAGCTGGAATTTTATAACTTTTAGCTAAATTTTGAAGTTCTTTATAACTTAATTTACTATAATCAATTCCTCCTTTTTGTTTACTTTTATAAAGAAGTAAAGTAAATTCTGTATTTGGTAATATAGCTTCATTAAGAGATAATGTTATAAAACCTTCACGCACAATTACAATCATATCATTTAAATTTAGCTTTAGTTGTTGAGAAAATTCTTTTTTTAATTCTCCAAATGTAGTAGCATCACTACTAATAAAATCAAGACCTACTCTATCTGGTCTTTTATAATAAATCTTTCTAGTCATGTTTTATATTTTTAGTTTTTAATAAATAATTTAAAAGAAGATTTAACTCCTTTGTCCCATACTTTAATACAAAATCTGATGGATCTTTATCTTTAAATTTTTCTGGAATATAAATGTAATCTAATTTATATATATCTGAAAATTTCTTTGCATTTAATATTCCACATTTATCATTATCATACCATATAACAATATTTCTAAATCTATCTTTTAATTTATACAATTCTAATGGTTGTATAAATGAAACTTCAGAATTTGGGGCTATTGCAAAAGTATTAGTATTACAAAATAAAGTTCCTACATCTTTTAAAGAAGACGTTATTATCAATAAATTACCATTTCTAGGTAATAAATGATATCCTTGTATTATATCTTTAGTAACATTACCTATAAATTTTACTTTATTATTAAACGGTTGATAAATTTTTCTTATTTTCGTATTATCTATTTGACCAAAGTCATAACAATAAGAAAGATAAGAACTTCCTATATAACGTTCTGAAATTTTAGTTTTAATATAAAATGCAGTTATTGGTGATACATGTGCTTTCTCTAACCAATCTTGTGTTATATTATATTGATTCCAATATTCTATATCTTTTTTTCTAAATTTTACTTTCTTAACTAATATTTTTGTTAGTTCTTTATTAGTTTTCCAATTTACTTTAACCGGTTTTTTACTTAATTGTAATGTAAAATATGCAATATCTGAATCTATTAAATCTAAATTAAAATCTTGTATTATTTTTTTTAAAGCTTCTTTATAAGAAATATTATATTTCATCATTACATATTGAAAACAATTTAACGTACCTTCAATTCCAAAATCTTTGTACTTTAATTTATTGTTATTAGTATAAAATACCCTGCATGAAGGATGATTATCTTCTCTTAATTCTGATTTAAAAGAGACATTTATATCCTTCATTGACGGTATATAATATTTAAATATATCATATTCTGTAATAAATGATAATATAGTTTCTTTTGTTAAAGGAAGCTTTATTTCATAATTTATCATTAATCCCAACTATTTTCTAAACTTTCTTTTAATCCAGAAGATTTATTATCACTTGAAACTAATTTATCATATCTACTTAATTTTAATTTTGAAGGATTAACATTCATATTCTCTATAACTGGTGCAAATGATCTTAATGTTGCAAAATTATCATTATTTAATACAACTACAACTCGAACTAAAATTTTATTTGGAATAACCTTTTTTAAATCTGCAGCTGCAACTCTAATTAAATCTTTGTATGTTTTTACACCAGTTATACTATAAGATTCTCTTATAATATTCCTGGAAATATTAGCTATTATATTTTTCTTCTTTACGCTATCTTTATATAGATCATCTTCATTTTTTATAAAACCTCCTATTTTTGGCTCATAATAACGTCGATTTACTTTAAATGTATCTTTTATATCTGAAAACGTATATTCTATATAACTATTATTATCTTCTTCACTTACTTTAACATCACTTAGGTACATGTTTTCTATTATACCTGGTTCAATATTTACAAATGTATTTTCATTATAGTTCTCATCAAAATTATAATCTATTCTTTCCATAATTTATTTATTTATTTGTTTGTTTGTTTATTTATTTATTAATCACTAATTGTGTTATTGATTAATTGTTCTTCTACATAAAAATAATTTTCTTCTATCAATTTACTTATTAATTTTAAACATTTAATACCATCAATAACGCATGGAATTCCAAATAACACTATATTACCGTATTCATTTGCTATATCTACAAATCTTTTATATAAATAATCAAACAAATGTCCATTATTTATCATACCATTTTTATTTAAATTTATTGGAATTTTTATTGTTTTTCTATCTATATCTGTAACATTTACAAAATATATATTATCTTCATAAGTACCTATTGTAATAATAGTTTTATTTATACTAGTATGCTTATCTTTTAAAGCTGATAAAGCTTCTTTATTAAGCTTAATATGCTTAGTTACTTTACCAGCTATATTTCTTGTATATAAATATATCATAGGAAATTGTTGTTCCATTTTTACTTAATTTTGTAATTTATAATAAGTTCTAATACGCTCATCAACTAATGATAATGAATTGGGTATTAAAAAATCATTAAACATCCCGTAAGGAGTATGTGCAGTACTTCTATTTGAACTAGTTTCAAAACTGTAAGAAGCTTTTCCATTAACAAAATCAACATGTGTAAATAACACTATTGACATTTTAGATTCCAATTTTATTTTTTCTAACTTTTTACCATTTGTAACTAGAGCTCTTGATTCATTACCGTCTACATTGGTATATAAACTAATATGGCCCATCAAATATACTATTAAGTCTGGTTTTAAACTACTTATATTAACTATTAAAGCATAAATATCTCGTGCAAAATCATACCATTTATCATATGTCAATTTTTGAGCTTCTAACATTTCTCTATCTAACATGACACCATTTATAGTATCTATTACAACACTTTTTATTGTTGTACTTTCTGAAGCTCTTTTTAATATTACGTTTATATCATCAATATCAGATGTTTTTATAACATTATTACTTGGAAATATATCTGCAAATGGTAAAGGTTTTTTATCTGAATTTATTAAAACAGTGGATTTCTGATTTAGTCCACTATATGTCTTCATATCCCATTCTAATGTTTGTGGATCTAAAGATATTGTACCATCTTTATTAGTTACTATCGAAGTGGTTTTTCCACTACCACTTTCTCCTAATACACCAACTGTCATTCCCATATTATTGTTCTTTTGGTTCAAGAAATATTAAATCAGAATAAGGCAATATATGCTTTAATTCTTCAAAAAATAATTTAAATGTATCATCTTTCTTTAAATATAACTCTCTTAACGTAAGATAACTTACTATTATATCTTTAGTTTGCAAATAATTTTTAAAATAATCTTCTGAAAAAGCAATTTCTCTATCTTCTTTTAAGATTTTATTTATTTCTTCTAACTTTTTATCACTTATATTTTCGTCAAAATCTTCTTTTGTTACTCCTATTCTTTTTAATATTCCAATAGAACTATCTGAATATAATGACTGAATTCTTTTATCTTCTAATAGCTTACTCCAGAATTTAATAGTAGCTTTAATTCTTAATATAACTATTATACCTTTTAAAGGTCTAATGTTAGAACCTTGTCTTAATACCATTTCTCTCAAAACATCTAAATCTTTTCGATTAACTGCTACCGAGGTTGAGTAATTTAAAACATTTCTTCTTACTTCTTCTTGTTGTGGTAACTTCGTTATTACTGCACTTCTCGGATTCTTCCTTTGAGCTAAACTTAAATTGTTTAATACAGCTCCAAATCCCATGATTTCTTTGATTTCTACTTGCATGTGTTTCAGTTTTAATTAGTTATACTTTTGATATTTAATTGTAAGTTCTCTATATCTTTTGCAAATTTATAAACTTTTATGATATCCAAAGAATCTGCGGGAGGTAATTCTTCAAAATTATTTGAATCGCCAATGAAAAATAATGGTAGTGATAAATTTGACTTACCATGTCTATTTATACTTATGGATAGTTCTTTAAAACAATCTTTAAGCTTATAAATTTCATATTTTTTATAAACTTCTATATTAAATTTATCTGGCGAAAATATACCGAATAATATATCACAATCTCTAGATGTACATTTATTATCAGCTAATCCAGCTGCAGATGGTTTTAATTTATCAATGATAGATTCTCCTTTATAAGTAAATTGTTGCCTTTCTATTTCTAAAGCCTGTTGTTGTACTATAACAGGTATTATCTTATAATGATTTCTTAATCTGGACAACATACTACTTAAATCTGCAATAGCTTGATATAAAGTTTCTCCTTTTTCTGGAACAATTAATCCTATATGATCTACTATGACAAATACAAATTCATTTTCGTCCATTGGTTCATATCTATCAAATATTTCTATTTCTTCACCAGTTTTAGTGGTTATTAATTTTTTATATATCTTACCACTGTTTTCAATATAATTCATTATAATCTTATATATTGATTTTGGTGTTTTAGCATCTTCTATGAATTCAGTAAATTTTAATACTTCTGTCACATATGTGTTGTAGATATTTTCTATTTGATAAGTCGTTTCTTCATCAATGATAAAATCTTTGTATGATGACATCAATTTTTCTGGATTTATTATTTTTTTATAATCTTTAAATAATTTTCTAGATATAAGCATTAATTGTTTATATTCTGATGTTAGTTCTAAAGTAAAATAAAATATTTTTGGTTTTATATTTGTTTTACCTTTATTAGCTAAATACCAATCTATTACATTATAAGTAAATAAACTATCTGCTATTTGAGTTTTACCTGATTTTGGACCTCCACTTACTAAATAATATCTTCCTTTTTGAATACCTGCTATCACATTATTTAATTTATTAAATGGCCACGGAATAGTTATTATCTCGCCATTTAATCTTTTATCTCTATTGAATTTTATGGTTTCTATTAAATTCATAATGTTATCTCATTTGTTGGATTTTCTTCTAAGTTTAGTAAATAATCACATATAGATGCTAATGTACTTATACCATCTTTATATATGAAGTAATGTGCTTGTTTTATATATAAATTATCTGTATGTTCTATATAATGTTTTGTAGCTCTTAATATTAAGTCTTCATCTCTAAATTTTTTATTATTTTTATAAAATTGTTTTAACTTATTTAATACTCCTTGTTCATCTCCTTTCTTATTTTTTGGAAATAACTCTCTTATTTTTTTAGTTAATTCAACAAAATCTATTTTATCTTTACTAAAAAGCTTTTCACTTTCAGAACGTAAAACAACCGTATTATCTTTATATATAATATGGTTTAAATTTTCTAGTAATTTTAAAGCTTTATCAAATTCTTTTAAAGTATTATATTGATCAGAATATAAATCTTTTACTACATTGAATTCTAATTCATTTAGTAATTTTAAAAGAATGAATTCTCTTATTGGAAGTTTACTCTTTTTTACTATATCAATATCTATTTCTATTATCATTTTTTGTGATTTTTATAATTCGTTTATATTTATTACTTCTGCTCTAGATAAATCAATATCTTTCATAGCATCTCTAAACCATTTCTCCATCTGTGTATTCTTTGTTTTAATTATAAATGCATATGCAATATCATCTGGAGATAATCTATCTAATCTTCCAAAACGCTGACGTGTATTTATAGTAGATCCAACATAACTTTCAAGAATACCATATTTTGTATTTTTTAAATTTACACTGGTATTTAATGAATTACAACCACCTATTTCTTTAACTTCATTAGAATTAAATCTTTTTAAATTGTACGTGTTGGTGTCTCTATTATTTTTACTATATATTCTATTATCTGTTATCTTTTCCAACTGATCATTAAGCTCTGAAAATAAAACTATTCTGGCTTCATGATCTTTCTCTCTGATTTTATTCTTTATTTGTAATGCTACATCAGCTCTTGTATTAGATAATAATAATAGATTTTTTCTGGCTTGTACTGTTCTTAAATAATTATAAGCTATTGCATTTTGTTCTTTAGTACCTTGTTTTTTCCAACCCCATGTAACAGCTATCTCCCAAATATCTTCTTTTAATTCTTTCTTTATATCATATATTTTATAAAATGGATTAGTATTTCTTTCTATTTCTACTAAATCTATTAGTTTCTTTTTATATTCTTGAAATTTTGAATCATAATAAGTATATAAATCTAGCTCTCCTTTATAAAATTTTCCCGTCTTAAACTGCACTAAAAATTTATGATCATTATCTAGTACATGCTCTATAATAAAATATTGCCTTTTATTTATTATACCATCTTTTGAACTATTTGTATAAGTAAATATTATTGGACAATATTTATTATATAATTCTAGTTTTTCTTCTTCATCTTTTCCAAAAGGAGTACCAGTTAATCCTATTACTTTGTCATATTTTACTATGTTAAATATGTTCGAGTATTCTTTAGTTACTACACTATGTATTTCATCTACAACTAATAAATTATATTTTTCTGGTAATGGATTTTCATATTTATAAATTAATTGTGAAGTTTTAAATTCAAATTTTATAGGTTTTGGTGTATCTTTATGTTCATATATGAACCCATATTTATTCTTAAATCCCCACTTCTTTAATTCTTGTTTCCATACTTCTTCTAATAAAACACGTGAACCTACTAGAACTACATTATAAACTTCACCTTCTGTATTTCTACTATCTCTTAATATGAAATCTAGAACCATTTTTGTTTTACCTGTACCTGTAGATAATACAACTGTTCCTCCATTATTCTTTATAAGAGACTCTACTGCCTCATTTATTATTATATCTCTTTTATCCATTTTATGAGTTTATTCAATATGAACAATAACTTAAGAATAATCACTTACATTGTGACTTTTTGTGTAAATTAAAAATTCTGGATTTTTAATTTTAACGTATTTTGGTAATACGGAATCTAAACTTTTAACCACTACACCTTCATGTGGTATTCTTGTATTTTTAAAATAAGCATTTTTAACATATTTATCAAAAATAATATCTATACTTGTATATGTATGGTCATCTTCTAAAACAGGAATATATTCTAAATCAAGTTTTTTAACTATTTCTTTTGCTTTATTTGGTTTGATATAACTATAATTTATCATTACATCAAAACAAAATAAATTTGTAGTTTTTAAAGAATATGTATAATTGTTTTGTATATCTTTTCCATATATCTCACCGTATATAATGAAGTTTACTAATTTGTTTGGATCTTCATTATATTTTACATATTCAAATAACTTCTTTTTAATTTTCAATCTTTTAGATATTTCTATATATACATTATTGTTTTTAGAATTTGATTTTAAATCTAAAATCTTTTTATGTGATCCTACCATATACTCAAAAAATGCCCATTTATCTCTTTTAATATAATATCTAAATAAATCTTTTAAACTTATTTTATTTTTTCTTACTATACCAAATCGTGCATTCGTTCCATGAATTTTCCTAGTTATTTGTAAAGATTCTCCTTTATAAAATATATTTGGTACGTCTTTAAAATTGGGTATGTCGTAATAAATTCTAAAATTTTCATTATCATTTAAAAACTTTTTGTCTGGAATAATTTTTTCTTGTTTTGGTTTATATATATTTAAAATATCACTTAAATCTTTTCTGTAATCAATATCTTTTATTTTATCTTTAATTAAATCTATAGGTAATATTAGACATTCTGAATATATACCTTTTAGTTTTACAACATGCACAGTATTATCTTTATGCAAATATTTTTTTATACCAAAAGATTGTGCTAAATCTTCTGGTATAATAGCACCTTCAGTTATTAAGATAACGTTATCATCTTTTTTAAACTCACCTTTTTTAACTATACATTGCCAACCTTCTACTAATGCTAATTCTATATTATCTGCATTCTCAATAGGTTTTATTTCTCTGATTTTTGATATATAACATACCGAATTTTTCATAAATTTATAAAGTTTTTAATTAGGTTACTATGTTAAGATAAGATTTATATTCCAAATCTAAGGTAAGATTTATATTCTAAATCTAAATCATTTTCAAATTTTTTCAACATATTTATTTTATATATAACTGGAACAAAATTTATTGGAAATTCTTTTATAGCTGAATCATTTTGTGCAATATATAATTTCGATTCTTTAGTTTTTAAATAATAATTTTTATCATTTATACTTAAAATTTCATAAAATTTATCAAAATCTAAAAAAGTTATATTAGTTAATATTGCCCAATCATCCAACATACAAATAAACTTAGCTTTAAGTTCGTTTTCTCTAAATTTATAAGTTAAATCTAAAGAATTTATAAATTTTACGATATTTTGTAATGTTTCTTCATAACTTAATTTAAGAATTTCTTCTAATTTATTGGTTAAATTTTTCATAAGTTTACTATGTTAAATTTTAATCTTATGCTCTAAAATTACATCATTTCTAAATTTATCTAATACATTTTCAAAATTTT
>LDZT01005114.1_pt1 | contig 55491 bp, 56 predicted proteins | sample 615521 | NCBI WGS metagenome assembly LDZT01 (sample SAMN03408292, study PRJNA278302) | terrestrial metagenome | isolation source: oil reservoir sample SB1 | place: USA: Alaska, North Slope, Schrader Bluff formation | collected 2011-09 | reverse complement strand
CCAGGTGCTTCCGAGACTCCGCGAACGTGTCCTCGCGCGCCATGCAACCCCTCCCCGTCCGACGTATGCATTCGGCATCGGCCCTGATGCAAGAATAGCCGTGTTGGTCGGGTCTTCGCTACTCCACGCTCGCGTCGAGCTTGGCCTGGAGCTGCTCCTCGTCCAGCGGGCCCACGTATGTCTCTACAACGTCACCCGCGCCGGACACGAAAACGGATGTGGGGATGTACCGCGTTTGATACCGGTCGAGCACCGGGGCTGCTAAGGGATCGGTGGTGAGAGCGTCCACGTAGACCACCCGGCCGGCGTACTCGGGCATCACTCTCGCGGCGACCGCCGCGATCTCGATACACGAGGCTCAAGTGTCCGAGTGGATGAGCACGTAGGCGGGAGTGCCGGATGCGAGAGCGTCCTCGAGCGCCGCAGCGGGATCTCCCGCATCGGTCTGCCCGGGAGCAGGCCCGGGGTCGCCGGAGGCGCCACCGCTCAGCAGGTAGACGAGCACGGCAACGAGCGCGAGAGCGAGCAGTGCGAGCGACGCCACCGCCAAACGCCCGCCCGGCGCGCCGCCCGCTGCATCGTCGCCCGATGGAACCTCACTGCGTTCGTGCGCGCCGGTGCCGCTCCCCACGCTAAGCGCCCGCACGCTCGAGGATCGATTTCACCTCGGCCATCTTGGGAAGCCTTCCCGCAAGCCGTACCTCACCGTCAACCACGAGGCCCGGCGTGGACATGATCCCGTACTCCATGATGTCGGTGAGTTCGGTCACCTTCACCACCGTGGCGTCCAGACTCATCTCATCCACGGCCTCCCGGACCACCTTCTCCAGCTGCTTGCACTTCGCGCATCCGGTGCCGAGGATCTTGATCTCCATGTGTGGTCCCGCCTCTCCGGCCTTCAGGGCCTGTCAGAATCCTTCGATCGCCGCAGCCACGGCGGCGAGCACGTCGCGTTGAACCGTGTAGTACACCCATGTGCCATCCTTGCGCGCGGTCACCAGACCGGCGTCTTTCAAGGCCGACATGTGATGCGACACGGTAGATGCCGCCAGGCCAAGATGCTCCGACAGCTTGCAGGCGCAGACCTCGTCCGTGGCGCAGCAGGTCTTGCCCTCTTCCGACGTCCGCTGCAGCAGGAAGCGCACGATCTCACGACGCTGAGCTGAGGCGAGCGCCTTGAGCGCGGCGTCAAGCCGATCCTCAGAGAGCCGCTCAGCAGCAACCTGCATGATCTCCTCCTCCGAGGACCGCTTGCACCACCGCATCAAGATCGACGCCAGCGTGGCATACGACCTCGCCATCCACCATCACCATGGGAAACGACGTCTGCTCCGCGATCAGCAGGTCGACCACACGCGTGCGCTCGGCCGCTGGCAAGGCGTAGACGTCGCAGTCGGTCACGCGCCCGGGCAGACCTTGTGCCGCGAGCGCGGCCTCGAGGGCATGGACACGCCACGCCGTGGGCATGTCTCAAGCGGAACCCTCGGGCCCCACGAACTCGACCTCCGAACCGGGGTCGCACATCAGGTCGCCGCCTCAACCACATCCCGGACCGGTGACGAGCGTGACCGTGGGCGGAGTGTTGGTGCAGCAGAGGGGCGGAGCGTCGGCACGCCCCTCCTCGCTGTCCTCGCGCAAAGACCGCGCTGCGGAGGCTTCGTCGAGACCTCCCGGCGCTCCGCCGACTGCCGATCCCGCCTCGCCTGCGAGCCCTGCGGCGGCCATGATAGCGTCGAAGACCACGTCACGGCCCACGGCCTCGGTCCGCACGCCGCCGACCTCGATCTCGCGACAGCAGACCGATTCCCCGACCAGATCGCTGCATGACGGACAGTCGCTCATCATGCTCACGCCGCCCAGCCACTCCTCGGCCGGACGCCCGTTCACCAGCACCCGGTTGGAGTCGTCGAGACGGCCGGAGGTCAACTCGCACTCAAGATAGTCGATCACCGCCACCGACGAGGACAGCGCGGCTCGCGCGTCGGAAACGGCCGCACGCACGGCATCGTGAGTGTCCCCGCAACGGTCACAGGTGTTCCCGTCGACGGTGAGATAGTCGAACTCCACGACGATGCGCGCCGGTCCGCTGCAGCAACCACTCATCTGTGCACCTCTCCGATTCGACAAGCATCCGGACGATGCCTATACTTCGATACTTGTCGAAGCATACGACGTACACGTCGGCACGGCAAGACGTGAAGCGCGACGGGTAACGGACTGGGAAGAAGAGGAGCGCATGGACCTGATCACCGGTGTGTTCGCGTGGATGAACGATCAGCTTCTCAAGATGGTGTGGCTCAACGACCTCGTGGGTGCGTTCGTGTCGGACGTCCTGGGTCTCCCGCTCGACGAGCGCCTTGGCGTGAGCATCCAGTTCTTCCTGTACGACACGGTCAAGATCTTCGTGCTGCTCTCGGCGCTCATCTTCGCCATCTCGTACGTGCAGAGTTACTTCCCGCCTGAGCGTACGAAGCGGATCCTCGGGCGCTTCAACGGGATCTGGGGCAACGTCCTCGGCGCGCTGCTCGGCACCATCACGCCGTTCTGCTCCTGCTCCTCCATCCCGTTGTTCATCGGCTTCACCTCGGCCGGTCTCCCGCTCGGGGTCACCTTCTCGTTCCTGATCTCCTCCCCGCTCGTCGACCTGGCCTCGGTCATCCTGCTCGCCAGCATCTTCAACTGGCGGATCGCGATCGCCTACGTGGTGGTGGGACTCGTATTGGCGGTCGCGGGTGGCTCGATCATCAGCGCCCTCAAGCTCGAGCGCTACGTCGAGCCATTCGTCTACGGCACCCATCTTGCCGACGCTGACCTGCCCGAGATGACCCGGCGCGACCGCATCGCGTTCGCATGGCAGGCGGTGACCGACATCGTGAAGCGTGTGTGGCCCTACGTTCTGGCCGGCGTAGGTATCGGAGCGGTGATCCACGGCTGGATACCTGAGACGTGGGTCTCTGCCGTGCTCGGTACGGCCAACCCGTTCTCGCCGGTGATCGCCACGATCGTGGGCGTGCCGATGTACGCGGACATCTTCGGAACGCTGCCGATAGCCGAGGCGCTGGTGGCCAAGGGCGTGGGCCTCGGCACCGTGCTCGCCTTCATGATGGCGGTAACGGCGCTCTCGCTGCCCTCGCTCGTGATGCTCAAGAAGGTCGTGAAGACGCCGCTGCTTGCCACCTTCTTCGGCCTCGTAGTCACCGGCATCCTGATCATCGGCTACGGCTTCAATGCGGTCGGCGGCTGGTTCGTCTGAGCTGCCGCCGTTGACACGTGTCAGGGCGCGCAGATACACTCACGGTGTATCCATATAGTGTATCTGCGAGGTGATCCGCATGGCGGTCTACAAGGTGAACGTCTCCCTGCCCGAAGACCTGGTGAGCGAGATCGACGAGGTCGCCGGCGACCTTGGAATGAGCCGCAGCGGTTTCATCGCCGAAGCGAGTTCCCGCTATGTCTCTGACATCAAGAACCTGTCAGCCGAGGAGCGTCGAAGCAAGGACATACAGCGGGCGCTCGCCGGCTTCGCGCGCATCGGGTCGAAGCTGACAGAACGGGATATCCAGGACCTGATCGACCACACCCGCCGGGACAGGGAGCGCGACACACCCGGGGGGTGGCGACGGTGAGCGGAGCGATCGTCGTCGATTCCTCCATTGCATTCAAGTGGCTGTCCGCCCTCGGCGAGAAACGCGTCGACCTCGCGGTCGATCTGCTGCACCGGCACCTGACTGGCGAGACGATACTCATCGCGCCCGCCAGTCTGCCCTGGGAGGTGGCAAACGCCCTCAGATGGAAGAGGCGTATTCCATCCTCGGAGGTCATCGAGCTGATCGGTCATCTCGAAGCGATCCAGATCCACCTGATGGATGTGACCTACTCGCGCGTGCGGTCGGCTGCCGAACTCGCGTACAGCCATGGCCTCAGTGTCTATGATGCGCTCTTCCTCGACCTCGCCACGGAATTCGATTGCCCGCTCGTGACGGCGGACTACCGCGCCTTCGCCGACGTTGATACCTCGGTGGAGATTCGGCTTCTGTAGACGGCCTTCGCTCACGGCTCCCGCAACCCGGCGATCGACGCCTACTCCCCCGCCGGCCCGTCGTCCCCGCGCAGAACCGCTACCAGGGGGCCCTCCTTGAGAGCCGACACGTCCGGCATCGATGTGCCGGCCTGTGGGCACGGCGGGTACGGCTCACCCTTCTCGATGCGGAACGTGCCATCGCCCTGATAGATGCGCACCTCCCGATCCTGGTTCCACGGCGCCCGGTGGTTGAGCGGCATGTACGCGTAGCCGTGCTTCCTCGCCTTCCCCATCTGCTCGACCGTGACAACGTGGACACGGTCGCCGCACTTGAGGCACTCGTAGAAGTAGTCCTGATCATCGTGTGCGAGCACCCATGCGTGCCCGCCGTGCTGGATCGCGTCACGAAAACGCGTGACTTCGCCCCTCCCGTCCCTCTTCCCGTGCTTCGTGCCCATCACAGCACCGCCCTTCCGATCGGGCGGGGCGGCACAAGATGCGACGCGAGCCGGCCCTCTGTCCGGGCCAGCTCGCCTGACCCACGCTTTAGCTGCACTTGTACCGCGCCCGCAAGCTGTAGCTTCAAATCGGCGCTTCTCGCTTGGATCACCCTCATGAGGCTGTCTGCCCCTGCGGGACAGACCCTGTCTCGACCTCCGTGCCGAGTGTGTCACATGGCTATGACATCGTCGCTGTCTCTCCCGGACCCATGCTCTCGGACACCTCTACCCCGCACGCAACTCGGCTATCGCCTCCTCGACCGCCACCGGTGTGGTGTTGGTGTCCTCGGCAAGGAAGACGATGTCGCCAGGAGTGGGTTCGTATCCTTCGGGGGCATGCCTGAGAGCGTTGCGGATGTACGATCGCCGCATCCGCACCAGGTCGAGGTCCTTGGCGCGTATCTGTTCCGGGCGCTCGGGTATCACGATCGCCGTGCCCGGCACGTTGTCGGCCGGATCGCCCTTTCTCACCTCCACGCCCTGCTCGCGCGCGAACGCCAGTTGCGACCAGTGATGCTTCCCGGCGCCGGTGTACTCCGTCTCCTGCACCACCACCGTGGCGTCACGCGGCAGCTCGCGCGCCAGCGACATCGCGGCGGCCATCGCGGTGTTGCCGCTCGGCCCGCGCTCGAGTCCTTCGAGCTTGGAGAGCGCCTCGGTCACATAGAAGACCTCGCCCTGGGTGACGGTGAGATAGCGGTCCATGTAGCGGAGCGACCGCGCAGCGTTGCGGGGCACGTCGGAGCGGTCGGGCCAGGTCGCGAACGGCACCCCAAAGCCCGTATGCCCGGTGGTGAAGCTCTTGCGATTGAAATCGGTGTCGCTCGCCATGTGGAGTCCCGAGAGGTCCACCGACGCGCTCACGACCTGGGTGTCGTGCGCGCCCATCCTGCGCAGTCCGCGCGCCGTGCCGGTGGTGTTGCCGCCGCCGGCGTGCGTGACGACCACATGCGTGGGCGGCGCGCCGGTGAGCCCGATCATCTCCTCGGCCAACTCGGCGCCGAGCGACTCGATCCCCGACACCCCGAAGGGCGAGTACAGCGACGCCGAAAGGAATCCCGTCTCATCGAGCAACTCGAGCATGTGGAAGAAGAGCTCCGGACCCACCGTCATCTGGACGACCTCGGCGCCGAACGCCTCGCAGATGCGCGACTTCTCAACGATCTCGGGCTGTCCGATGTGCCGCGAATCGAAGGCCTCCTGGCAGATGATGCACTTCAGCCCCGCCCGGGCCGCCTGGCTGGCCACGGCGGCGCCATAGTTGCCCGAGGTGGCTGCGATGACCCCCGGGAATCCCTTCTCGGCTGCCACATGGATGCTCATGCTTGCCCTGCGGTCCTTGAACGAGCCCGCCATGTTGGCCGCCTCGTCCTTCACGAAGATCCGCGCCCCATGGCCGGGCTCTGCGTACGACCGCACGAGGTCGGTCATGTTGCGTAGCTCCAGGAGCGGCGTGAGACCCACGCCCGCCGCGCGCTGGATCCCGCGGATGTCCTCCAGCGTATAGCCGTGGGCCGACATCATGCCTTCGTAGTCGAAGGCGATCGGACTCCGCTCGAACTCGGCGTAGTCCATGCCGAGGGCACGCTTCATGATCTCGCCCTTGCGGGCCATGACCTGCTCGTAGCGGGTGGGCATCTCACTCACCCGCTTCCGGGTCCGCGAGCGCACGGTACTCGGCCACCCTGGCGCGGGCGTCACGGCCGATGGCCACGATCTCCGCCGGAGGAGTGCCGAAGGTGTGGGTGTACCCCGGCTCGATCTCCGAGAGGTGTCCGCGCACCACACGGCCCGCCATCGTCTCCACATCCACCTCGTCGCCGATGAACGCGGGGCCGCGGGCGAACCCTTTCACCCACGCCCGCAGCGGCTGAACGGCGGTGTCATCCGGGATCCCGGCCGCGCGCTGGCCCGGCTCAAGGAGCACGTACTCCACTTCTACCCAGTCATCGGCATCGCATCGGATCGCGTCGCCCATCTCGCACTCCCTATTCGCTCGGCGTCCAGAACCGGGGGATCGGAAGATCGGTCACTGTGAGTATGCCCGCCGGCGCGTCGACGATCAGCGGGATGTAGTTGCCCGTCGACGCGTACGTACCCTTGCCGCCGGGGATCTCGGGCTTGTTCGACATGTGCACTTCCGGGTCGCCGACGATGCGGATGTAGTCGCCCGTCTCCACTCCCTCGAGCTCGGGATGTATCTGCTGCGGGTGCACGAGCTCGATCTTGAGCTCACCGTTGCTGTAGCCCCGCCCGATGTGACGGCAGCCGCACACGTCGCCGGGTGCGACCTTCACATGCGGAGTCTCCCGCGGCACCGATGTGACGATCGGCTCGCGCGTCTCAACGACCTCGTCGATCTCCCAGCCGAGCGCATCGGCGATGAGTCCGATGGACTCGGGGAACCCGATATGGCCGACGATCGTGCCGTCGGCGACGCCCCGCTCGAACTCCTCCACGGTGGTGCCCACGCCCTGGCTCTGCATGACGGTGGGGCCGAATGGCGAGAGGTCGTTCACGCGCTCGGCCTCGATGCGATCGATCCGGAGGCAGATGGAGCTCCACGCCACGACGAGGGCGTCCAGGATGAAACCGGGGTTGATACCGGTGCCGAGGATGGAGACATCGTGCTCCATCGCGAGCTCCTCGAAGCGATCCGCCCAGTCGGCATCGCTCGCCCACGGGTACGCCAGCTTCTCGGCGATGCAGAGCACGTTCGCCCCGGCTTTCACGCACGCCTCGACCTGGTCGGAGACCTCGTGGAGGTTGCTTTGCGTGCAGATGCAGACAACGTCCGGCTCCTTGGCCAGCACGGATGGGGCATCGGTCGTCATGCACACGTCACAGGTCCGGCCGAGCAGCTCCCCCACGGGTCTGCCTTCTTTGGCCGGGTTGGTGACGATCGCCCCGACCAGCTCCACGTCGTTGGGACGGTCAAGGATGAAGCCGAGCAGCCCCTGTCCCATCATGCCGGTGCCCCACACCGCGACCTTGATCATCGAGACTCCTCCCGTGACTATGCGAAAAGGACGTATCGCTATGCACTAACGATACCCTGACCGCCCCGCGGGAGGAACTCCGGCGCCGCCCCGCGTCACATCTCGGACAACACCGGCGCCGTGAGGTCCGACACCGACGGGATCGGGAACGGCGTTGCCGATGTCTCCTCGCCCGGGTCGACGAAGATGTGACAGCTCGTGCACTCCACCTGCGTGAAGTCGGGGCCGGGGTGGCAGCGCAGGCAGTACTGGTTCAGCCACGGCCGCTCCTCGTGCACCCCGATCGCGGGATGCGTGAAGTGGACCTCCGACCAGGTGGTGGGTCGATGGCAATCGAGACACGCGGTGGGACCCACGTGCGGGATGTCGGCGATGTGGCAACTCTCGCAGGCGCGCGGAGCGTCGTCGCTGAAGCGCAGCGTCGGGTGGCAGAGCGTGCAGGGCCGTTCCGAGTGGGCCGTGCCGAGCTTGATCTCTCCCGGATGCTCCTCGAGGATGATCGCCGACCAGCGCGAGGGCGTGTGACACATCTCGCAGTCGCTGTACTGCACGCCGTGCGGACCGTCATGACAGCTGTCGCACGTGCCCGAGCCGTCCCCGATGTTGACCGCGTACTTGTAGTTGGGGTGGCACGCATTGCAGCTCAAGTCACCGTGGATGCCCACGAGCTCGAACCTCGTTGCGTGCACGAACGTCGACGGCTTGAACCCGGCGGTCGTATGGCAGTCCTGGCATGCCGTCAGCCCGCCGTGCGCCGTTCCGTGGCACCCCGTGCACACGGTCGGTGTGCCATCGTAGACGCCCTGCGGGTGGCACGCCTGACAATCGAGCTTGGTGTGACCGCCGGTGATCTTGAAGTAGGAATCGTGGTCGAACGTCGAGGGGACGAAGCCGAACGGCGTGTGGCAGTCCTCGCACCTCGTAAGGTTCGTGTGAGCAACGGTATGGCAGCCGAGACAGACCGTAGGCGTACCGGCGAAGGTGTTGTTCTTGTGACAGTCGGCGCAGTCGGCCTGCGTATGCCTGCCTTCGAGCTTGAAGAAGAGCGAGTGGTCGAAGCCGGGAAGCGGCTCCCACCCGCGTGACGGCTCGTGACAGTCCTCGCAGTTCGTGAGTCCGCCATGGTTGACCCCGTGACAGTCCACGCATCCGCGATCCGGCGCGCCGGGGTCCACACCCGCGGTATGGCACTCGAAGCACGAGACGCCTTCGTGGCCACCCTCAAGGGAGAGGTGTCCTTCCGGGACCGCCCGCTGGAGCGACCACGCCACCGCCGTGTGACACGGAGCGCATGCAACGGCGCCTACACCGTGCGGTGAACGGGCGGCGTGGCACGTCTCGCAGTCGGGTGATATCGGTTCCTCACCCTCGGTATGGCAGCGCTCGCAACCGATGATGGCATGGAAGGAGACGTTGAAGTCGGGGTTGTCGTGCGTGTAGTGCGTCACGAGCCACGACGACGTGGTGTGACACGACTCGCATGCGTCGTCGTTGTACGGCGCTTCGTGAGCGTAGTCGTGCTGTGGAGCCTTGCATGAGGTGCACGGCTGCGACCCCACTGCGGGGTGCTCCTGGGCCTCGGCAGACCCGGGCTGGTAGTGCGCGTACTGCACCACGACGAGGCCCGCCACGATGGCGAGCAGCGCCACCAGGATCAGAACCCCTGCAACGGCGGACGTGCGCTTCCTGGCCTGTGGTGTCATCGACCCTGCCGATCCATGTGCGAGAACCGCGCCCGACACCGGCTGGCATACGGGCGTGCGTGCATACGACCACAGGCTGTATGGTACGCGAAATCAGGGGCGTTTGCAGAGGGCGCGCAGCGGTACTATCCGCCGAGGTATGCCCGCTTCAGTTCGGGGTTCTCAAGAAGCTCGGCTGCGGTGCCCTCGGTGAAGAGCCGCCCGCCCTGCAACACGTAACCGCGGTCGGCGATGGACAGGGCGGCGTTCGCGTTCTGCTCCACCACGAAGACCGCCACACCCTGCTCGTTCACCTGCTGGATGAGCTCGAAGTTCTGATCCACGAGCGCGGGCGACAGGCCCATCGACGGCTCGTCCATGCAGATGAGCTTGGGTCGGCTCATCAAGGCCCGGCCGAACGCGACCATCTGCTGCTCACCGCCGGAGAGCGTGCCTGCGCGCTGCTTGCGCCGCTCGGCGAGCTTGGGGAAGTACTCGTAGACACGCTCGAGGTCCTCGGCGATGCCTGAAACGTCGTTGCGCGTGTACGCCCCCATCTCCAGGTTCTCCACCACGGTGAGGTGCGGGAACAGCCGACGGTTCTCGGGTACGGTCGCGATGCCGCGCTTGATCCGCTCGGCGGTCCTGAGGTTGTTGATGACCTCCCCCTCCCAGAGCACCTGCCCCTTGGTGGGCTTCACGATGCCGAGGATGGTCTTCATGGTGGTCGACTTGCCCGAGGCGTTGCCGCCGAGCAGGCACACGATCTCACCCGGATACACGGTGTAGTTCACGCCCTTGAGGATCTGGATACGTCCGTAGAAGGTCTGGACGTCCCGGAACTCAAGCAGTGGCGTCTGCTGCTCGCTTGCCAAGATAGGCCTCCACAACCTGGGGGTCGTTGGCGACTTCATCGTAGGTGCCCTCGGCGATCTTCACGCCGTGGTCCATCGCGATGACCCGGTCGGACACACCCTCCACCACATGCATGTCATGCTCGATCATGAGGATCGTATAGCCCTTCTCCCGGAGCAGCTTGATCTGCTCCATCACCTCGTGCGATTCGGCGGGGTTCATGCCTGCCACCGGCTCGTCGAGGAGCAGCAGCGCGGGGTCAGAGGCCAGCGCGCGCGCGATCTCGAGCCGACGGCGGTTCGCGTACGAGAGCGAGTACGCCGGCTGCGACTGACGGGGACCCGAGAAACGCCCGGGGAACATGTCGAGGATCTCCCGCGCCTTCTCGCGCATCGCCCGCTCCTCACGGCGCACGTTGGGGAGGCGCAGCATCGATGCGACGACACCGCCGCTGGTGACGGAGTGCATGCCCACCAGCACGTTCTCCATCACGCTCATGTTGGTGAAGAGCCTCAGCGACTGGAAGGTCCGCGAGATGCCTTTGTCGTGCACCACGTCGGCGCGCAGCCCGGCGACGCTCTCCCCTTTGAGGAGGATGTCGCCCGAGTGCGGCTCATAGAGACCGCTGATGAGGTTGAACGTGGTGGTCTTGCCGGAGCCGTTGGGCCCGATGATCGAGACGATCTCGTTCTCCTCGACGGTGAACGACAGTGTGTCGACGGCCTTGAGTCCGCCGAACGACATGGACACATCCTGCAGTTCGAGTACGCTGCCCATGCCTACACCTCCAGGTCCTTCTCGCCCTCTTCGAGGTCGAAGAGGGATTGCCGTGTCCGTTCCAGTTCGCGCGGATCCACTTCATGCGACTCACGCCGGAAGATCTTGTCGGGAATGAGTCCCTCGGGCCTGAAGATGACCATCACCACGATGAGGATGCCGTAGATGAGCATCCGGTAGACCTCGAAATCGCTCCGTGCGGCGCCAGCGGCCTGCCGGATGATCTGCGGAAGCGCCTGCAGCACGATCGCGCCGATGATCACGCCGGGGATCGAGCCCATGCCGCCGAGGACGACCATGCAGACAACGATGACCGACTGCATGAAGAGGAACGACTCGGGGCTGATGACGTTGCTGTAGTAGGCGAAGAGCGAGCCGGCGAACCCGGCGATACGCACGGCCGATCCGCGAGTTCTTGAGGTTGGTGAGCAGCACCGCCAGCACGATCACGCACACCAGCACGAGGTAGTAGTACTCCACAGGCTTGTCGATCACGAGCCAGGCGGCGAGCCCCTCGGCGCCACGATCGGCCGATGAGGACAGCGCAGGCGGATAGATGCCCGTGATGCCGTTGGGGCCGTTGGTCAGCGGCACCAGGTTGGTGATCGTGAGCCGCACGATCTCGCCGAAGGCCAACGTCACGATGGCGAGATAGTCACCGCGCAGGCGGAGCGTGGGCACACTGATCAGGAACCCTGCCACCATGGCGACCACCGCGCTCAGGGCGAGGACAGCCAGGAACGGCCACTGGAGGCCGAACTTGGGCGACGAGAGCAGCGCTGTCGTGTAGGCGCCGAACGCGAAGAACGCGATATAGCCGAGGTTGAGGAGCCCGGTCTCCCCCATCACGATATTGAGACCGAGCGACAGCATCACGAAGATCAGCGAGATCACGCCCACTCGCAGCCATGCCGTCTCCACGAGTCCCGCCACGTTCAGCAGCGGGAAGACCCCCGCGATCACGATCGCCAGCGCCCACCAGACCCAGCCGGGCAACCTGGAGAGCGCGTCATGAAGGCCCGACCTGCCATCCCGTGTCATCGTCTTGGCGGTCATCGGCTACACCTTCTCCGTGATTGCTTCGCCGAGGATGCCCGACGGCCGGAACATGAGGATGACCATGAGCACCGCGAACGCGATCACCGGCTGCCATCGTGTGTCGATGCGCACCGAGGCGTTCATGAACATGTACGCTGCCACAGCGGCCAGGAACACGTTGCCCATCATGAGCCGCATGGCGTGGGCGGCCGACACCGAGAGCAGCGCGTCCGTGCGCTCCGCCATGAGGACGCGCACGCCATGGTACGGCGTGAAGCGGTACACGTTCACGATGCTCTGCTCGTACTCAGGCGTACGGCGGTCCGGAGAGATGTGCCCGACCCGCTGGCGCGGCACACGCACCATCTGCACGTAGAGGCCGAGCACCAGGCCGGCCAGCACGAACCACGCGAGGAAGCCGAGGTCGACGCTCACGCCGTAGGTCTCGGTCATGCCGAGCACGATCGCGCCCACGACCGCCCCGGGGATGTTTCCGATGCCGCCGAGCACGGCAGCGGTGAACGCCTTGAGCCCGTAGAGGAAGCCCGCGTCGTACTTGAGCGAACCGTAGTACATCACCACGAGGAGACCACCGATACCTGCGAGTGCGGAGCCCACGAGGAACGTGAACGCGATGGTCCGGTTGGTATCGATGCCCATCATCTCAGCGGCTTCCATGTCCTGAGACGTCGCCCGCATCGCCTTGCCGATACGGGTGGACTTCACCAGGTACGTGAGGCCCACCATCAGCAGCGCCGAGACCGCGATGATCACCAGAGCGAGCACGCGGACCCTCACGCCGAAAAGCCCCACAGACGCAGAGGACAGCTCAAGTGTGGGGATGGTCACCGGCTTGGAGCCGAAGATGAGGATGATCAACTGCTGAAGAACGATCGAGACACCGATGGCCGAAAGAAGCGGGATGATCCGCGAGCGCCCTCTCAGCGGCCGGTATGCGATGCGCTCGATCAGGAAGCCGAGCACCATGGGAACCAGGACGGCGACCGCGAGAGCAGCCACCAGAGCGCCGGCAAGCATCAGCGGCGAACTGTCCGCATCGACACCGACGGCGAGCAGTGTGAACGCCGCCACGTAGCCGCCCACGGTGAACACCTCGCCATGGGCGAAGTTGATGAATTTCAGCACGCCATAGACCATCGTGTAGCCGAGCGCGATCAGCGCGTAGATCATGCCTACGGTGAGACCGCCTATGGTCACGCTTACGATGTGATCAAGGCTCACGCGGTGCTCCTTGCCAGTGAGATGTGCCGCTCTGCCCTGTGCCGTGCATTCTGCACTATTCACACGGCCCGTGCATCAATGCACGCCGACTTCTTCGAGAAGCTTCCGGGCCTACACGGAGGGCGTAGGAGACTTCCTACGCCCTCCGGTCACTCATACGATCCGTAGCAGTACTACTGGGCGGAGACCCAGTTGCCCGCCTCGACCTTGTACCGCGGAACGTTCGACGGGGTCAGACCCTCGACCACGATGTCGCCCTTGGCGACTGCCCCGCTCGCCTCGGTGGCGAACCCGAACGTACCCGTGACGCCCTCATAAGTGAGGCCCTGGAGCGCCGCGATGACGTCCTCGGTGTCGGTGGAGCCCGCCTGCTTGATAGCGGCGATCAGCGCACCGAACGCGTCGTAGTTGTTCTGCGCGTACGGGCCGACTTCCTCGCCGTACGCCGCCGTGTACTTCTCGGCGAACGCAGCGTAGCCAGGCTGCTGCTCCTCGGGGAAGCCACCGAAGGTGGCGAGGCAACCCTCGGCGTTCTCTTCGCCGCCCGACTCGGCCACGAACTCGGCCGAACGGATGCCGTCGCCGCCCATGAAGATCACGTCACCAAGACCGGCCTCGACCATCTGCTTGCGCATGAGGCCCGCCTCCGGGTGATACCCGGTGAAGATGATCGCGTCGGGGGCGAACTCCTTGACGTTGGCCACCTGCGCCGACAGGTCCTTGTCGCCCGACTGGCAGTTCTGGCGTAGCGTCTCCACGCCCTCGGCCTGGAGCGTGGCCTCGGCCACATCGGCAAGACCCACGGCATACGCGCCGTTATCGTCCATCAGCACGACCTTCTCGGCGCCAAGCTCCATGGCCCAGACCGCGAGGGCCTCGCCCTGGATGGCGTCGTTCCAGCAGGTGCGATAGAACGTGTCGGTACCGGTCTCGTTGGCCGCAGGCCCGGTGACCGAACCGCTGATCTGCGGGATCCGGTTCTCGTAGTAGATCGGGATCGCCGAAAGCGTGGCGCCGGTGGTAAGGCTGCCGATCACGCCCACGACGCCCTCGTCGACCATCGTCTGCGCTACGACCGCCGACTCGGCAGGCTCGGCCTTGTCGTCAAGGATGACGAGCTCGACCTCGTAGGTGGTGCCGTCCATCTCGAAGGTGCCGAAGTCCTCGAGCGCGAGCTCGACGCCGTTCTTCGCCGCAGCGCCGTAGTCCGGCAGCGGCCCGGTAAGCGCGGTCTGGACGCCGATCTTGATCGTCTCGACCTCTCCGCCGGTGGTGGTGTCCTGCCCGCCGTCGCCGTCGCCCTCATCCTCGGCAGCACAGCCTGAAAGGCTGAACATGCTGAGCGCGAGAGCGGCCGTGAGCAGCAGCGCAAGCGTCTTGCGTGTCCGCTCATGCCACATGACGTACCCCCTTGCCTATCGAGATAGCACCGCTATCTGGTTGGTTGGGGGATTGTAACGCTTTGGTACCAATGAATCCAGCCCTGAATATGACCTACTCGCAATTGGATATTGGATAAGTCTACCCACATTGCTGACCGTGCCCGGCGCGCGGGTTATGCGCCCTCCTTCTCAGGGGCTTCTGCGCCAGCGCCATCAGCGGCTGCCGACAAGACCAGCGTGCCGTCCTGCGCATCCACCTCCACCGGGGTCCCCTTGGCGATCTGACGCCTGATGATCATGTCGGTCAACGGATCCACGACCAGGCTTTGGATGGCGCAGCGGAGCGGGCGAGCGCCCATCGCCTGGTCGTACCCGGCCTCCACCAGCACGTCGATAGCGGCCGGAGTGGCGGTAACGGGCACCGGCAACCGCGAGAGCATGTTCGCGGCGATCTCACGAAGCGTTTCGCGACTCAGCGGATTGAAGAACACGATGGCGTCGAATCGGTTCAGGAACTCCGGAGCGAAGTGCCTGCCGAGGGCGGACTCGCAACGCTGTTGGCGGACACGCCCACAGATGCCTTCTCCGACATCCGGGCCGTCGGCGTGCTCGATCGCGCGTGCGGAACAGAATCGCTGCTGCGGGATGAGCCGTCCGAGGGGTGAATCGCGAGACCCGCGGCGCCGCGAGATGCGATACTGCATGACATGCTTGCCGACGTCGCTCTCCTCATAACGGGGCTCATACTGCTGGCCATCGGCGCCGAGGCGCTGGTGCGGGGCGCGAGCGCCCTGGCGCTCCGGCTCGGTATCGCGCCGCTCGTGGTGGGCCTCACCGTAGTCGCGTTCGCCACCGGCGCCCCTGAGCTTGCCGTGAGCGTGAAGGGCGCCGTGTCGGGCAACAGCGGGATCGCGCTCGGCAACGTCATAGGCTCCAACATCAGCAACATCGCGCTCGTCCTCGGCGTGGCTGCGCTCGTACGTCCGATGAAGGTCGAGGCCCGACTCGTGCGCCGCGAGATCCCGCTGATGATCGCCGCTACTGCGACGCTGTTCGTGCTCTTGTTGGACGGACTCCTCGGCCGGTTCGACGGAGCAGTGCTCATGGCCGGCGCGGTCGCGTATACCACGTTCGCGTACCGGGGAGCGAGCGAAGGCGACAGACCCGCAGTGTCGAGCCAGTTCGATTCGGCCATCGAACGGCTACGCACGCCCTTCCTGAGCCTCGCTCTCATCGCCGGCGGCGTGGCGATCCTGGTACTGGGCGCCGACGTGCTCGTTGAGGGCGCCGTGTCGATCGCAGGGGCGCTCGGCGTAAGCCAGGCGGTGATCGCGCTCACCGTGATCGCGATCGGAACGAGCCTTCCCGAGCTCGCCACGTCGGTGACGGCAGCGCGCAAACGGCAGGCAGACGTGGCGTTCGGCAACGTGATCGGCTCAAGCACCATCAACATCCTGGGGATCCTGGGGCTCACCGCCCTCATCAGGCCCATCGTGGTGGAGGGTCTCCGACCGCTCGATCTCGGCATGTTCCTCGGCACGGCGCTGTTCATACTGCCGATGATGGCCCGCGGGTGGGTGCTCAGCCGCCTGGAGGGCTTCCTCCTGGTCGCCGCGTACGTACTGTACCTGACCTCGCTGGTGGCGTGAGGGCGTAGGGCCCCAAGGCACCCGTCAGTGGATGCGCCCCTCGTCCAGGGGTGGACGCGACCACAGGTCGGCGTTGTTCGACGGCAGTTGCTCCAGACTGCTCATGTCGTAGCTCTCACGATGCAGATCGTACTCGCTGAAGAAGCCGTTCTCCACGTGGTAGACCTCGTCGGTGTCGGGGTCGTAGACGCGTTCGTACCCGAGCATCGCGTCACTCCACTGCTGCGGGTTGATGTCGGATGACGGATCGTTCGCCTGCCATCTACGCGCCACCATCTCCGAGGTCTCCCGAAGCGTCTGCCCCGCCCGCATGATGCCCTTGAAGTTCTCCTGGCCCTGCTGGATGCCTTCTTGCACGTATGACTCACTGAACTCGAAGCTCCCGACAGCGGCGACCAAATCGTCCTGCAGCTCGGGATACTCCGTGACAGGAGCCATCACGCCCACGACCATACCCGCGATACCCGTACCCCCTCCGGGACCGTTCATGAACGGCATGAACTCGGCCACCGTAGCCATGAACTGGCCCTGGCATGGCACACCATCGTGGAGGAACGTCGCGTGGATGAGATCGGTCTGACCGATCGGGAGCGCTGAATCGGCCGGCGTCGTAGAGATCGGCTCGAAGCCATCCAGCGGGGGCAGCCCCGGCATGTACGCCTGGGCGCCCTGGGTCATGACGATGCCGTCGAAGTTGCGGAACAGCTCGAGCGGGGTGAGCGGGGACACGACAGGCATGTCATACCACTCCACCGGGAAGCCGCCCGCATCCATGTACTGACGGTCGACCTGCTTCTGCTCTGCGCTCGCGTAAAAGGGCACGATCTCGCCGACATAGAAGATCCGTCGCGCAGGCTCTTGCGGGTCCCACATCATGTAGCCGAACCCGCCGTAGGCGCCTCCCGTCGTGATCTCCCATCCGGCTGGCTTGAGGACCGTGAAATACCCCCCGTCATAGGGTTCGAGTTGGAGAGCCAACTCCTGGTGTGGCACGGGAGCCATCGAGTCCGTCGCCTCAACGGGCTCATCCTCCGATCCCTCGCCTGCCGGTCCCCCCGAAGATGTCCCCGGAACCGCGCAGCCCACCAGGGCGGAGACGAGCATGAGCGTGACAGCCGCCGACAGCAACGAACGTGTGCACCGCATCGGTCCTCCCCACATCAGAGCATCATCTCAGCACGTTCGTGACCGACAGACGCACATCAGCCGAGACCGCACCGGAGCCACCGAAAAACGTGACAGTGTCGATCGCCCCCTTGTTCGCCTTCAGCACGGCACTCGCCTCCGGCGAAAGCACGTCCGGACGCGTCAGGAGCATCACGGCGCCGACCTTGCCCTGGAGGACGCCACCGGCGAGCGCGTCGGGGTAGTTGGTGCCTGTTGCTATGCCTACGCGCTCCCATGCGAGTCCTGCCACGCCAACACCATGCGTGGCGACCTTGGCTGCAGTCTGATAGCGATTGGACCCCGCGATGCGATCCACGCGCGCATCGGTGAAACGGCCTTCCAGGTACACTTCCGTGCCTTCGGTGACCGCCGACGTCCCTCCCAGGATGATGACGTTGCTCACCCCCGCCATGGCTGCCTTGGTGTCGGCCGAGAGCCCGGCCCTTGGGTCGGCAAGATACAGGGGCCACACCCTTGAAGCGGCCAGTGGGGCGGCGGCTAGCGCATCGGGGAAGTCCGCGCCCGTGGCCACGAATGCATGCCCGTCGAACGACGCGCCGCGCAGTTGGATCACACGCTCGGCGATCCTGTCCGCCGTCTGGTACCGGTTCGACCCGGCGATGCGCGAGACATTGACGGTTCCAAGACGGTTCTTCAAGGCGCGCTCCACCGCAGGGTCCACGGCGCCCTCTCCTCCGAGGATGATCGCCTTCGTCGCGTCCAGACGGCCGATCTCGATCAACACCGTCGAAGGCAGGGTCTTGGGGTCGGTCAGCAGGATCGGTGCGTCCAGCGCACCAGCGAGCGCACTGCCGCCGAGCGCATCCGGCCAGTTGAACGCCGTGGCTATCACGACCGTACGTGCACCGGAGGCGTCGAGTCCCGACGGGTATGCAAGCTGCGACGCCCTGATCGCCGTGGCGATGCGATCCGGTCCCTCAACCTTCACGACTGCGGGACGCGCCGGCGTGCTCGGCGCACTCACGGTGATCATGACGGTCGCGTACGACGAGTACGCCGTGCCGTTGAACGCGCGGTACGTGAAGGTGTCGGTGCCGCTGTATCCCACCTCCGGCGCGTACGTGAAGGAACCGTTGGCATTGAAGGAAAGGGCTCCGTGGGAGGGTCCCGCAGCGCCTGCCCGCGTAGCCGTGAGTGCCAGCCCGCCCGGATCGACATCGTTTCCAAGCACGCCCGGCGCGCCGATTTGGAGCACAGACCCGGCGGCCACCTGGTAGGCGTCCCCGCTGGCGACCGGCGCAGCAGGCGTGGACCCTGTGACAGTGATCTGCACCGTGGCATATGCCGAGTACCGTGTGCCGTCGGACACGCGGTACCGGAAGGTGTCGGTGCCCACGAAACCGGCGTTCGGCTGGTAGGTGAACGCCCCGGCGGAGCTGTACGACGTCAACCGTCCGTTGGACGGCTGCTGAATGCCGAGCGCATCGACCGTGATGTCGAGTCCCTCAGGGTGATAGTCGTTAGCAAGCAGACCGGGGGCCGTGATGGTCAGCGTCCCGCCGCTCGCGACCGTGTAGACATCGTTGACCGCGACCGGCGGGTCGACGACCGACGTCACCGTGATCCGCGCGGTGGCGTAGCTCGAGTATGCGGTCCCGTTGTAGGCCCGGTACGTGAAGGTGTCGGTCCCGTGGAAGTCCTTGGCCGGGGTGTAGGTGAACGACCCGTTGGCGTTGAACACGAGCGTCCCGTGCGACGGCCCTGTGCCGCCGGTCCGTACAGCAGTCAGCGGCAGTCCCGCCGGGTCGCTGTCGTTCGCGAGCACGCCGCTGCCCACCGGCACCGTCAGGGCGGTGTCCTCGGCCGTCGTGTAGGCGTCGTCCACGGCCATCGGCGTCGTGGGAGCGGCGGTGACGGCGGCGTATGCGTTGACGCGCCCCCCCCGAGACGCACTTCCCGGCGAGCGCCGGCTTCGCATCGGCCGTGTCGATCAGCACCTCGCGGATCTCGGATGCCGAGAGCGTCGAGTTGCGCGACAGGACGAGGGCCGCCACTCCGGACACCGCAGGCGCCGAGAGCGACGTCCCGTCCACCACGTCGTAGGCGTCCTCGAACTCGGCACGCCAGTCCCACGGATGGATATCGAAGATCAGGTTCGACAGGGTGATGGAATCGGTGGGCTCGGCGGCGGGCCAGTCGGCATCGAAAAGGAAGGCTATGTACAGCTCCTCCATCCCCGCGTACTCGTAGAGATCCCAGGTCTCGATCACCGAGCCGTCAGGCATGTCCACCGAGGGTCGCTTGCCCGCGGCATCCTTCCAGGTCACTCCGTCAGTGGAGACTTGCAGGCTCGCCCACGGCGCCCACTCGGCCCAGGTGTATTGCCGCAGGAGCCGGTATGAGATGACCGGCACGCCTTCGGAGCAGTCCAGCGGCTGCGCGATCCGGAGCCAGGACTGCTCGGGGTTCGAGTAGTCGGCCACGTACCACTCGCCACCGTTGGCGCTGCGCCACTGCCACGGCGTGATGTTGTAGGCGGTTGCGTCCCACTTCGAAGCGCTACTGAACAGGTCCGTCACCGCGGGGAACTCGTAGTCGATATCGACGACCCGGATATCGTCGATGTATCCGTAGGTGTAGTCGGGGTATGCATACTCGCCCTGAACGGGGTCGCTTTGCGCGATGATGAACAGGTACAGATCGTCGCGGCCCGGTCCGGCGAACTCGGAAAGGTCGACGAGCTCCTGCCGCCAGCTCAGGCTCCCGCCTTGGTAGGTGTCGATGGCGTAGTCCTTGTTCTCGGATGCGTCATGCAGCCCCCAGACGAACCCGTCGCCCTCGGCCCGGCCGGTGTCGATCGCATGCAAGAACTCGAGCCATGGATCGCTGGCGCCTGACAGGTCGATGGGCCTTGTCGAGCGCAACACCGAGCGTTCGTCGAAGAGCCGGCCGGCGGGCATGTCGATGAACGCAGCGTGATCGCCGCCATCGGCCACTTCCGCCTGCTGCCACTGCTCGTGCACGTACTCCGAGCGATCCCAGTACGGGGACGTATCGAGGGCGGGATCGTTGAAGTCCTCCTCGAACAGCACGGTGTGTGCCTTCGGGTACCATGCCCAGATACCCGAGTCGGCCACCGGGATGTCCTTGCCCGGGGCGAAGACATCGACCTTGGTGGCCCCGTAGTTCGTGCTCGTGCCGCTCTCCCACTGGGCCGGCGCGTCGTCGTGGTCGGACGCGGCGACCGAGATGATGTTCGGGAAATCGAACCAGGACGGGTAGTCAGGGGTCACGTCGATGTCCGCGCCATCGTTGCCGGCCGCACAGACGAACAACGCGTCACTCGCCTGGATGGCATCGCCGAGCGCCTGGCCCATGCTCGGCCCGCCCCACGAGCAGTTGATGATGTCCGCGCCCATCGCATCCGCATACTCGATCGCTTCGATGATAGCGTCATCGGTTATCGCTCCGCCCGGGTCGGAGATCTTCACCGCCATGAGCGTGACGTCCCAGGCCGAGCCGGCCAGCCCGAGCGCGTTGTCGCTCACGGCACCGATCGCGGACGCCACCGCTGTCCCATGCCTGTCGGCGTATGACCGCGGGTAGGGGTCAGACTTGTTCCAGCCGGTATCGATCCCGTAGACGTCATCGACGTAACCGTTGCCGTCGTCGTCGATGTTGTTGTACGGGATCTCGCCTGAGTTGCGCCACATGTTGGAGGCCAGGTCGGGATGAAGATAGTCCACGCCCGAGTCGAGCACGGCGACGATCACCGACTCCGAGCCGGTGATCACATCCCATGCCTCGGGCACGTCCATGTCCGCGTCGAGGGTGCCACCGGTCTGACCGGTGTTGTGGAGGCCCCATTGGCTCGGGAACAGCGGGTCGTTCGGGACCCCGTAGAACGTGCGCTTGTGGTTGGGCTCGGCGTACAGCACGCCCGGCATCGCCTCGTAGGCACGCACAGCGTCCTCGATGCTCACCCCGGGCTCAAGGTCGACCAACTCAAGGCCATCCACGGCATCGAAACGCTTGACCGTCACACCCCCGATGCGGTCATGGGCGGCCGCGACCGAACGGACGCCGATCGCATCGGGAGCGAAACGGACAAGCACCTCACCGGAGACCTGTGTGGATGCATCGGGATCGTGGGGTGCTCCGTCGGGAGACATCGGCGCCGTGCTCGGCACCGGGACAGCACCGAAAGCGGCACCGGGAAGCAGCGCCAGAACAAGTGATGCCACCAGCCACACACTCACCACACGCTGCATACGACCACCCCTTGGTGAGAGCACGATCACGCCATAAGATAGTTCGGACTACACCCGCTTCACCTTTAGGCTGTTCTTAACGCGGCGGCTGCCCAGGGAGAACCAGACAAGGGAGGACCACCTCCGCAGGCCCCCTGAAAAGCAACAGGCCCCGGGCTCTGTAAGCCCAGGACCTGCGTCTTTGTTGGTCGCGGGGACAGGATTCGAACCTGTGACCTTCGGGTTATGAGCCCGACGAGCTACCAGCTGCTCCACCCCGCAGTGGACGGTCACTATAGCATGCGTCGGTGGGCCGTGCAAATCATCCGGACACCGGAGCGGCGGCCGTTCGGCACCCGATGTTCGGCTCTGGAGAGATACCATAAAGGGGTAATGCGACCATGGCCGCAAGACGATACTCTGATAAGGAGTGTCATACCTTGGGGGTGACAGGGTGGACTCGCGCGGAAGATGGTCGGCTGCTGCAGCACTGGTGATAGTGCTCGCGCTCGTGGGCGCTCTGATCGCCTTCAACTCGAACGAACCCGACACCGAGCAGGATTCCCCACCGAGCGCTGTGGAATCGCCACAAGAGAACGGCGCGACGGACTCGGCAGAACAGCCCGGCGCCGAGGATGACGAGGCCGCTGCCGTCGAGTCGCCACTGGCTGCCACACCCGTGAGCGCCCCCGCCCGTCGCCGTGCGCTTGCGGTGAGCGACACACCGTCCGCGCCTGACAGCGGCGATACGGGCGATACCGATGACGAGTCCGACAACGGCGCCGATGACGAGTTCCAGCGCTACCTCGAGGAGACGCGCGCCGTCGTGGAGGCGGACCCGTCCTCGCTGCAGGCGATCGCAGGCGAGATCGTCGCAGCCCTTGGCGCAGGCGATGCGGACGCACTCGGGGATCGCGTGGCGAGCGATGAGGGTTCTCAATCGGAGTTCGTCACCTATCTCGCCGACCGGTACCCCGCCATCGTGACGAGCGCCCCCTCCGGCACCGTGAACATCTTCACTACAGGTGAGGCGACCATCTACATGGCCTATGCGGTGGTCACCTGGGAAGACGCCGGGCTGACCTCGGAACACACCATCCCGATCCCGATGAGGTTCGTTGACGGTCGGTGGTACCTGACATCCGTTGAGCACTGGGCGGACTCGCTTGAGTTCGTGCAATCGATACAGCTCTAGGCTGCGACGCGGGAGGGCTTTGGAGATGAGCAGCGCACATCATCACTCATCCATCGACGCCAGGTACCACCTGGCCGCGCTTGCCACACTCCTCGTCCTGGCGCTGCCCGCCGCCGCATTCGCCGCTGCCCCCACCACCCCTCTGCTCGCCGACGTCTATGTGGACGGCACCGGATCGGTCACCGTGGAGTGGAACGCCTCCACCGACGCCGACGGCGACCCGGTCACCTATACCGTGTACCGCCTCCAGCAGCCGATCACGGCCACGAACATCGGAAGCGCCACCGCAGTGGCGTCCTCGGTCCCCGGAACGAGCGCCACAGTGAGCGCCCACGCCGACGAGATCGCGCAGTCGTACGTGTGGTTCTACGCCGTCAGGGCCAGCGACGGCACGAACCTGTCACTCGTGTCCAAGTCGATGGCGCCCAACCTCCACGGCTACCGCCTCAGTTCCGCCACCGTGAGCTGCACGCGCTGCCACGAGGTACACGGTGCATATCCTGCCGACTGGGACTACACCTACGTCGACCTCTGCTACTCATGCCACGGCGCAACGTCTTCGGCGGATGCCGTGGGCGCCAAGAGCTCGCTCAACGTCCAGGCCGAGTTCGGCGACTACGACGGCCAAACGCAGCCCGCATCTGTGCACCGCAGCACGAAGATGGAGACCGACCGGACCGAGTGCGACGCGTGCCACAGCGCACATCGTTCGCCGTACTACTACGACAACTCCGGCAACTACGTGGCGGCCAGCAGCTACCGGAAGATGATCCGCGTGCAGACAGGCGAGGATGCCGGCGGGCCGCTCTACACCTACTACAGCCTCAACACCGACACGGCCGAGAACGCCGCGTTCTGCCTCGCATGTCACGGTGCGGACGCGACACCCATCGGCTACGTCGGTGATGCCGACGACTACGCGGGTACCGGGGGCGACCACAACTCCGCCGGATATGACGCGGCAGCGCACGGCCCGTCGGTCGTCTACAGCAACGACCACGGGCGCACGAACGCAAGCGAGTACCCGCAGGTGCAGTGCCTAGCGTGCCACGCCAAGCACGCTTCGGCGGCAGACAAGCTCATCGCGTACCGCGGCGACGACACGGCCACCAGCCCGAGCGGCACCTATGCCGAGGCCGAGCTCTGCTTCGCATGCCACAGCAGCAGTTCGAGCGAGAACAAGGTCGCAGCGAGTTACGCGGCGCCGTTCTCCTGGAACGACCGCGACGTGGAGGCCGAGTTCGGCCGGGCGTCCACCCACCCAGTGAGCTCGTCGGCCACAGGCCGGTCGCTTACGTGCGCGAGCTGCCACAACGTGCACAACGTGACCGAAGGCGGCACGGCCGCCTGGAACGTCGCTCGCGTGAGCACACCGTCGAACACGAAGGCGACGCCGGCCGACATGACCGCGTTCTGCCTCGGATGCCACACCACCACCCCGCCCTCGGCCACGATCGCAGCCGACACGCTCGTCCCGTACAGGATCGGCTTCAGCGACCAGAGCGCGGCGCCGTACTTCCCCGGGTGGGACAAGAGCGGTTTCGGCAGCCTCGGCGTTGGCGAGACCAACCACTACACGCCAGCGACGGGCGGCCAGCCGGCGCTCTGCAAGAACTGTCACGATCCGCACGGCTCGGACTATGAGCGGCTCGTAGCGTGGAGCGCCCCCACTGGCGCGGAGAAGGTCGGCTCATGGACGCCCAACAGTGGCACGCGTGAGAACGACTCGGCCACCGCGGCTGCGCTGAGCGCCGAGGAGAACCTCTGCTACCAGTGCCATGGGAACGGGGCAACGGGTCAGCGTGCAGACGGTGCCAAGGACGTGGCCACGAAGGCGGGGCTTGCGTACGCACACGATCCGGCGGACACCACCGGCGCTCACTCGGACACGGAGAGCGGCGCGGATATCGGCGCCGCTCCGCACGCGGAGTGCACCGACTGCCATGACCCGCACATGACCAAGGCTGATTCGAGCGGATCGGCTGTCCACGCAGCCAACCCGGCGGCGAACTCAAGCGCTCCCGGCACTGCGCTGTTGGGCGCGTGGGGTGCCGCGCCTGGCTACTCGGCTCGAGCGCTATCCAACCCTGGAACGCTCAACTGGAGCGCTCCGGGCGCGAGCGACTTCACCGCTGTTCGCTTCTCAGGCGCTGTCACCGACATGGAGGCTTACTTGTGCTTCAAGTGCCACAGCCAGAACGTCGGGACAACGATGATCACGGGCCTGACCGATACCGCTCAGGAGTTCAACCCGAGCAACTTCAGCGTGCACAATGTCACCGGTCAGAGCGTCGGCATGCAGAACGCGTTCACTGTGGGGGGTAGCCCGTACACGTGGCAGACTCCCCAGTCAGCGGATTTCTTGCAGGCCGGGTGGACGACCGACTCCATGATGACGTGCACTGATTGTCACACCAACGCGCAGGAGTCGGCTACACAGGCAGTCGGGCCGCACGGATCCTCCGCAGCCTGGATCATCGCTCCCTGGGGCTCCAATACCACCATCGCGGACTGGAAGACGACGATCATCTCGACAACACGCGACTCGGGGATGAGTAACGACACCAACATCTGCGCGAAGTGTCATACGAACCTTGACACCGCAAACAACGTTCATCCGTCACACAACTCGTCAGCCCGGGGGCAGTGCAACTACTGTCACACCGCTGTCCCTCACGGATGGAAGCGACCTCGACTGATCGGGTACATGACGGACGGTCCGTACAGCTCGACCGGACTGAGCGCTGTCGCCCTCATGAACCACGCACCAACTGGATGGAACAAGGCTTACTGCAACGCCTCATGCGGAGGTGGGCACACCTACACTGGCTCAGCCTGGTAAACGCGCACTGGCTTTCGGCACCACCTGGTCGGACGGACTCGACCGATACGCACGCTGTGGGCCATGACGTCCGGCAAGGTTTTCGCAAGATGTGGGTAAGGTTGTTACGCTACCATCGCTGCGACGGAAAGGATGCGATGCGCGCTCGCTCGGCACGACGTATGGTACGCGGTGGGGTCATCCTCATCGCGGTTGCCGCACTCCTCGCATCCCCGGCCTTCGCGGCTCCCTCCGCCTCGTCCACCACCACCCCGGCTCCCAACCCGCCCGCCGCACCATCAGTGCCGACCACTGGGAGCCCCATACCCGAGCCCACCGACCAGATGACCGCCGAGTTCCGCGCACGACTCGCGGCAAAGCAGGCGGAACTCGACGAGCTTGAGGCGCAGCTCGATGAACTCGACCGCGAGCTGGCCATCGCGGCTGAGGCGTACAACAAGGCGATGCTCGATCTCGAGGCCACCACTAAGCGGCTCGAGACCACCAGGGCCGATCTTGCCAACGCCGAGCTCGCATGCGAGCTGCAGCAGGACACGCTCTCCGACCGCGCGCGCGACATCTACCGCGGCGGCGAGCTGTCTACTCTCGACGTGCTGCTCGGCTCCAAGTCGGTCTCCGACTTCATGGCACGCATCCGCTTCCTCCGCGCGATGGGCGAGAACGACGCCTCGATAGTGGCGGCGCTCGCCGCCCAGCGCGACATGATCGCCGAGGCCCAGCGCGCGGCCGAGGAGGACGAACTGCGCGCCCGCTCACTCGAGTTCGAGATGCAGGCCCGTCAGATCGAGGTCATGCTGCGCATCCAGGAGCGAGAGGCCCTGCTTGCCAGCACGCAGACCGAACTGCTCGAGCTGCTCGACGACCTGGCGGAAGTGCGCCAGATGGCCGAGGCCGAGTTGCTGCGGGACGTGTTGTCCGGAGCGAACAAGGCCGGTATCGTCGTCGAGCCGGGGTCGCCGGTGGAGACCGCGCTCGCGTATCACGGAGTGCCCTACCTCTGGGGCGGTGAATCCCCTCGTGGCTTCGACTGCTCCGGACTGCTCCTCTACGTGATGCGGCAGCATGGCGTGAACCTCCCGCACTACTCCGGCTCGCAGTTCCAGCTTGGCGAGAAGGTAGCGCCATCGGCGCTCCAGCCCGGCGACGCGGTCTTCTTCGGCTCGCCGGTCTACCACGTGGGTATGTACGTGGGTGCGGGCTACTTCATCCACGCGCCCCGTACCGGCGACTTCGTCAAGCTCTCGCGACTTGCCGATCGCAAAGACTACGCGGGCGCACGGCGGTATGATTGGGAGTACCGAACCTCGCCGGTCACCGGCGCGGTATCGGACCCGGCGGAGGCCGTCCGGTAGCGTCCTCGCCGCTGTGCCGCTGACGACAGGGCTCGGAGGACGCATGAAGGATCTGATCGCAACAGCCCTCGAAGCTGCCAACGCGGCCGGCGCCACGTATGCGGACGCTCGAGTGGTTGAGACGCGCCACGAACGACTCTCCGTGCGCACCGGCCGGGTGGACGGCGTCGAGTCGGGCGAATCGCTCGGCATCGGCATCCGGGCGATCGCGGACGGCGCCTGGGGATTCGCTGCGACCTCGGACCTTTCCACCAACGGCGTCACCGCAGCGGCACGCGAGGCCGTGGCGCTCGCGCAGGCGGCGGCCACGACTGCCCGGCGCCCGGTGGCCCTGGCGCCGGTGGACGCGTACACCGACACCTGGACCGGACCGTGCGTGACCGACCCCTTCACCGTGTCGCTCGACGACAAACTCGCGCTGCTGCTGTTGGCGGACGATGTCCTCCGCGCCGAGGCCGCAGTGCGTGTGACCAGCACGAGCATGAACTTCCTCGCGGTGCGCAAGGTATTCGGCTCCACCGAAGGGTCGCTGATCGAGCAATCCTACGTGGAGTCGCAGGCCGGGCTCACAGCGTTCGCGATCGGCGACGGAGAGATGCTCCCGCGCTCGTATCCTAACAACCTCGGCGGACAGGCCGTGCAAGGTGGATGGGAGGCTATCCTGGCGCTCGACCTGCCGGGTCACGCCCCACGCGTAGCCGAGGAGGCGACCGCCCTCCTGAGCGCGGCCCCATGTCCAGCGCGGGAGACGACGCTGATCATCGACGCTTCACAGGTGGCGCTCCAGGTCCACGAGTCCATCGGGCATCCCACGGAGCTCGACCGCATCCTTGGCGATGAGGCGGCCTTTGCGGGCACGTCGTGGGTGGGCATCCCCGATCTCGGCACGCTCCGCTACGGCTCGGAGCAGGTGACCGTGACCTCTGACGCCACGATTCCCGGGTCGATAGGCTCGTTCGGGTACGACGACGAGGGCGTGCCAGCACAGCGGGATCACCTGATCACCAACGGGGTGCTCACCGGATTCCAGACGTCGCGAGAGTCGGCTCTGGCGATCGACCGCACCTCGAACGGGTGCATGCGTGCCGACGGATGGCAGCGTCAACCGCTGATCCGGATGACCACCGTGAGCCTGGAGCCGGGCGAATGGGCGCTCGACGACCTGATCGCTGACACGGACGACGGCTTCTACTTCGAGACGAACAACTCCTGGTCGATCGATGACCGCCGCCTGAACTTCCAGTTCGGGTGCGAGATCGGCTGGGAGATCAAGAACGGCACACTCGGCCGTATGGTGAAGAACCCCAACTACACAGGGATCACCCCGGAGTTCTGGGGCTCGTGTGACGCGGTCTGCAACCGCGACCACTGGCAGGTGTGGGGGATCCCCAACTGCGGCAAAGGCGAGCCGATGCAGGTGGCGCATGTGGCGCACGGAGCGGCTCCCGCAAGATTCGGGAACGTCCGCGTGGGGGTGGCCCGATGAGACGCTCGCTCGAGGAGATACGCACCATCGCCAATCGCGCCGCGCACATGACCCGGGCCGACAGCGCCGAGGCGGTGGTCATCTCGAGCATCTCGGCGCTCACGCGCTTCGCCGGCAACCGCATCCACCAGAACGTGACCGAGACCGACTCGCAGCTGTCGATCCGTGCCGTTCTCGGGACACGCACCGGCGTGGCAAGCACCAACCGGCTGGACAACGAAGCGGTAGCGCGCTGCGCTTCGGCCGCCGTTGATGCCGCACGGCACGCCCCGAAGGACCCTGACTTCCCCGGGCTCCCCAAGCCCGCTCCGCTCTCGATCCCCTCCCGGAGCCTGTCGCTCCTCTCGATGTACGACGCCGCGGGACGCGCTCGCGCTGCCGCAGAGATCATCCAGCAGTCCGACGCGCGAGGGCTAGTGGCCGCAGGCACCGTTTCGGTCAACGACTACGCGGTGGCCATAGCCAACACGCACGACGTTGACGCGTCGATGCAGACCGACGAACTCCGGGCGACCGTTCTGGCCATGGGCGAGGGCGGAGCGAGCGGATGGGGGTCGTTCCTCGGCCGTGACGCCGGGTCGTTCCTGCCGGCGCAACTGGGGAGCAGCGCGGCAACGCTGGCCGAGCGCTCGGCGGGCGCCGGCGACCTTGAGCCCGGCACATACACCGTGGTGCTGGCACCGGAAGCGGTCGCCGACATCCTCGACTTCCTCGGTTATCTCGGATTTGGCGCGAAGGCCTTTGCCGAGGGGAGCTCCTTCCTTGTCAACGCGCTGGGGACGCGCGTGGCAGACACGTGCGTGAGCATCTACGACGATGCCCTGTCGCCCGCAACGATCGGCATATCGTTCGACTACGAGGGCCAACCGCGTCGCAGGACTCCGCTGATCGAGGGCGGTGTGGCGATCGGCCCCGTGACCGACTCGTACTTCGCCGCCAAGCTCGACCGGCCGGACACCGGGCATGCGCTTCCCGCGCCCAACCCGTACGGACCGCTTCCGCTGAACATCGAGATGCAGGCCGGAGACGCGACACTGGACGAGATGATCGGCTCGGTGGAACGGGGCGTCTACGTGACGCGCTTCCACTACGTGAACGTCGAAGACCCGATGAAGGTCGTGCTCACCGGGATGACTCGCGATGGCACGTTCCTGATAGAGAACGGACGCCTTTCGACCCCGGTCCGCAACCTGCGATTCACTCAGAGCGTGCTGTCCGCGCTCTCCGATGTCCGCGCCATCGGCTCGAAACGGCAACTCTGTGGAGGCGAGGGAGGCGCTGTTCTCGCGCCGGCTCTCCTAATCGGCCACTGGGCGTTCACCGGACAGACCGGCTGAAGCGGTCGCCATGCCCGTGCGAAACGCCGTCCGGCCCACAGCGGAGGGGCGCCGCTGTTGGGCCGGATCGGATGTCAGGTGCCTGGTTGTTGTCCTGACACCTCAGTAATCGGCTTGCGCGGGTCTTCGCTTTAGGGATGGCGACCGGTGCCCGACGAGCGCGCAACGCTCCCGACGAGCGGCTCGAAACGCATCCCGAGCGGCACACGGCTCGTCAGAGACCCTCGGCCGTCTCCTGCCGGGCGATCATGTCCTTCACCTTCATCAGGCGGGTCAGGTTGCTCCGCTCCGCCTCGTCGAGTTTCATCTTGATGCTACGCACTGTCGCATCGATCGACGGGATCAGAACGTACTCGAGCGCGTTCACGCGCCGGCGCGTACGCTCGATCTCCACTGCCAGAAGCTCGATGGCCTTCTCGCGTTCGGCGAGCTCGAGAAGGCGGGGCGCCACATCGGCCAGACGCGACAGCCCTGCGTCGAGGACGGCAGGGGTGGTGGCAAGCGAGTAGCCGCCAGGCTCGGGCAGGTCGTCGAGCGTGAACACGGGTACGGACACGCTCATCAGACTTCGCTGTTCGACCGAGAGCAACGGGCCGGGCGCGCCCGCCATCAGCGCGGAATCGAGCACGCCCTGCCCCGCCTCGACGCGAGCGATCGCGAACTGCGCGTATGCGGCCGACAGGCCGCGCTCGACCTCGGCACGTAGGCGCCTGTTCGCTCCAATCCGGCTCTGGAACTCCTTCATGAGCTCGTCGAGCTTATCCTTCAGGAGCTTGTGCCCGCGTCGGGCAACGGCCCCCCTGCGTCGCAGCTTGAGGAGTTCCATCCTGTTCGGGTTGGCGCGGATCTGCGGCATCGCTATCCCCTCGCCAGCGACCATACGATGAGCCCCGTGCCCGCGAGCAGCAAGACGATGTTGACCCCGCGCAGGATCTTGATCGGACCCGGCACCGGGCCGGTGGTCCTCTTCGTCCAGCGCAGCATATACACCTGGTAGACGATGAGACCGGCCATCGCCACCAGAAGCGCCGCCGTGAGCACGCTGCCCGTCGTCTCGTTCACTCTTCGTCCGGCTCCTTGAGGTACTTTTCCACGTACTCGTCCTTGATACGCTTCAGCTCGCCTCTCGGCAGCAATGCCATGAGCTCCCACCCGATCTCGAGCGTCCGTTCCACGGAGCGCTCCTCGTGCGCATCCTGCCGGATGAACCGGTCCTCGAACGCGTTGGCGAACGCCACGAACGCTTTGTCGGTGTCCGAAAGCGCCGCATCGCCGAGGATGACCGCAAGTTCCTTGGCCTGGATGCCGCTCGCATATGCGCCGAAGAGCTGGTTGGAGAGGTCGGCGTGGTCCTCGCGCGTCTTCCCGGGGCCGATGCCCTTCTGCTTCAGCCGGGACAGGCTCGGCAGGACCGCGATCGGCGGATAGACGCCCGACCTGTGGAGGCTCCTGTCGAGGATGATCTGGCCCTCGGTGATGTAGCCGGTGAGGTCCGGGATGGGATGCGTCTTGTCGTCGTCGGGCATCGAGAGTATCGGCACCTGCGTGATCGAGCCCTTGGCGCCCTGTATCCTGCCGGCCCGCTCGTAGATCGTGGCGAGGTCGGTGTAGAGGTAGCCGGGATAACCGCGGCGACCCGGCACCTCCTTGCGCGCAGCGGAGACCTCTCGCAGCGCCTCGCAGTAGTACGTCATGTCCGTGAGGATCACCAGCACATGCATGTCGCACGTGTAGGCGAGGTACTCGGCGCAGGTGAGCGCCATACGCGGGGTGTTGATGCGCTCGACCGCCGGGTCGTCGGCGAGGTTCAAGAAGAGCACCGCCCGCTCGATGGCGGCCGTGTTCCTGAACTCGGTCATGAAGAAGTCGGCGTCGGCGAAGGTTATGCCCATCGCCGCGAACACCACGGCGAACTCGCCCTCGAGCTTCTCGCCCACCTTCGTGGGGTCGTCGCTCCGGTTGAGCACCGCCGCCTGGCGCGCGATCTGTGCGGCGAGTTCGTTGTGCGGCAGGCCGGCGCCAGAGAAGATCGGCAGCTTCTGACCGCGAACGAGCGGGTTGAGGCCGTCGATCGCCGAGATGCCGGTCTGTATGAAGTCGTCGGGGAAGTCGCGGGCGGTGGGATTGATCGGCTCGCCGTGCATCGGGCGCTGCTCGTCCGGGATGATCTCGGGGCCGCCGTCGCGTGGACGCCCCAGACCGTCGAACACCCGGCCGAGCATGTCGCGGCTCACGCCCAGCTCGAGAGCCCGGCCGAGGAAGCGCACCTTCGTCTCGGCGGGGTTCGCGCCGCTGGTGCCCGCGAACGCCTGCACGAGAGCGGTGTCGCCGTCCACCTCGAGCACGTTGCCGAGCGAACGGGTGCCGTCGGGGTACTCGAGCTCGACGAGCTCGTTGTAGGTGACGTCGATGACCCGCTCCACCAGCAGCAGGGGACCGACGATGTCGCGCGTCGTGGTGTACTCGCGTGCCATCTAGACGCTCACCCCGCTTCCGGCCACCAACTGCGTCTCGATATCCGACGCGATCTCATCGAAGACGCCGAGGGTGTCCGCTGTGGCGTACTTGGCGCGAGCGATCCTCTCACGCACCGGCGCGGCCAGGATGTCTTTGAGCGGTGCGCCACCTCGTTCCGCCACCACCGCTGCTTCGTGGAACTGCAGGATCGTCTTCAGCAGCAGGTCCTGCTCGCCAAGCGAGCTGAACTGGTCATCGTCGCGGAACGCGTTCTGCTGCAGGAAGTCCTCGCGGATGCTCTTGGCGGTCTCCATCAGGATCTGCTCCTCGGCCGAGAGCGCCTCGAGCCCCACGAGCCGTACGATCTCGGCAAGCTCGTCCTCGCGCTGGAGGATGGCCATGCACCGATCGCGCCGCTCCCTGAACTCGTGCGACACCTCCGCGTCCCAGTGCGGCCGGATGATGTCGAGGTAGAGCGAGTAGCTCGTGAGCCAGTCGATCGCAGGGAAGTGCCGCTGGAACGCCAGCTGGTCCTGCAGCGCCCAGTACACCTTCACCACGCGGAGCGTGTTCTGCACCACCGGCTCGGATAGATCCCCGCCCGGAGGTGAGACGGACCCGACCACGGACACGGATCCCGTGCGGAGTGCCGCAAGCGACCCGCCAAGACACTCCACGGCCCCCGCACGCTCGTAGAACGCGGCGAGCTTCGTGCCCAGGTACGCGGGGAAGCCCTCGTCTCCCGGCATCTCCTCGAGCCGCCCGGATATCTCGCGCATGGCCTCGGCCCAGCGGGACGTCGAGTCGGCCTGCAGGACCACTTCGTAGCCCATGTCGCGGAAGTACTCGGCCATGGTGATGCCCGTGTAGACGCTCGCCTCGCGAGCCGCCACGGGCATGTTGGACGTGTTGGCCACGAGCACCGTACGCTTCATCAGCGGCTCGCCGGAGTACGGATCGGTGAGCTCGGGGAACTCCATCAGCACGTCGGTCATCTCGTTGCCGCGCTCGCCGCAACCGATGAAGATGACCACCTGCGCGTTGCTCCACTTGGCCACCTGGTGCTGTGTGACCGTCTTGCCGGCCCCGAACGGACCGGGGATGCAGGCGACGCCGCCCTTGACGAGCGGGAAGAACGTGTCGATCACGCGGGTGCCCGTCACGAGCGGCTCACCGGTGGTTATCTTCCTTCTGTACGGGCGCGGCACGCGCACCGGCCACTTCTGCATCATCGTCAGGTCGTGCTCGGTGCCGTCCGCCGACTTCAACCGCGCGATCGTCTGGTCGACCGTGAACGCTCCTCCGTGTATCTCGAGGATCTCGCCCGAGAGCGCCGGTGGTACCATCACGCGGTGCTCGACCACGACGTTCTCCTGGACCGTGCCGATGATGTCGCCGCCCGACACCACCGCTCCCGGTCCGACGACCGGCACGAACTCCCACCGCTTGTCGCGATCGAGTCCCGGAGCCGAGACGCCCCTGCCCAGGAACGCCCCCGACTTCGCACGGAGTGCGTCGAGCGGCCGCTGGACGCCGTCGTAGACGGCCTCGAGCATGCCGGGGCCAAGCTCTACCGAGAGCGGCGCGCCGGTCGAGGTCACGGGCATGCCGGGGCCGAGGCCCTCGGTCTCCTCGTAGACCTGGATCGAAGCGCTGTCTCCGCGCATCTCGATGATCTCGCCCATGAGCCCCTGCTCGCCCACGCGTACGAGGTCATACATCCTGGCCGCTTCCAGGCCCGTGGCTACCACCAGCGGTCCGGCTACTTTGCGAATCGTGCCCTGATCCATCTAGCCTTCCTCTTCTCCTGACGACATCGAGGTGCCCAACGCACGCTCGATGGCCCGGTTCAACTTCCTCGCCCCCACACCGCCGGAGATTCCAGCGGCCGGGATCACGGTCACCGCCGGAATCGGCCGGTCTGCCGATTCGGCTACGAGATCCTCGATGGCCTCATACACCGGCTCGGTCACGAAGACCGCGCCGTACGCACCGCCTGTCAGATCCGCCCACTTCTCCCGCGCGTCTTCGGGCCGCTCCACCACTTCTACGGCGAAGCCCAGCGGACGGAAACCAGCCACGCTCGTAGCGTCTCCCACCACCGCGATCATCAGCCTGTCGCTCACAGCACACCCCGCAGCCGCTCGCGAACGACGTCGCGCTCCAGACCCGAAAGCCGCCCGATCACCACGATGCGCAGCGCCACCACCTCGGCCTCCCGTGCGAGCACGTACGCCAGCACGGGCTCCGGCCCGCTCGGCACCATGCGTGCCGACGCCATCCGCGCCGCGTCCAGCGACGAGGCGACGAGGTCGTAGTGCTCGAGGTCGAGAAGGTCGGACGGCTCGAGACCCTTGACCGCATGCGTCCGTACGACCGCCTCGGCCAACTCCTCGGCATCCATGCGGAACGCCTGAGGCGCGAGTTCCACGATCTTCCGCGACCCGCCCTCGATCATCGCCTTCGCCGCGTCGGACGCCGACAGGTGCTTGCCGTTCGCGCGCAGGAGCACCCTGATGTTCGCGAGATCGATCCGCAGCGTGATGAGGTCCCGCAGGAACATCACGCGCGAGCGTCGTGCCTCGGCGGAGAGCGCCTCGAAGAGCGCATGGTCCACGGCCGCATCGAGCTCGGTGAGGGCCGGACGATGCTCGTCCTCGTCCCATGCGTCGAGCAACTCCTGCATGTCGTCGGGCAACTGCCCGCCCGTTCCGGCGAACGCCGACGGGTCGATCGTCCCGAGCATGCTCAGCTTCGACGGCGGCACACCCAACGTGCGCGTCTTGAGCACGGTCCGGAGGTTCCGGTAGTCGTACGGCAACCGGAAGAAGCGCACGACCGCCTCGGGGAGCCCCGCTTCGAGCAGGAACTCATCGTACAGGTCGCCGAGCGACGCGTCGAGCGCTCGCTCGACATCCCCGGCGGTCGACGCGTGCTCGAGGTACCTCCCGAATGCCGTCTCCGACAGGATGCGCCGTTGCTCGGCGAAGTCGGGCGCGTCCACCAACCGCTCGTACACCGAGCGCGACAGCAGCTTCGCCTGCAGGACGCGGACGCGTCCCACCGCGAAACCGTACCTGATGTCGTCGCGTGTCGATGTGAGCAGCGCCACCGTTACCGGTCCTCCCCGCCGAAGAGGGCCTTCACGGCGACCTGCAGCAACTCGGCGTGACGCTCCGCGATGTACGAGGCCGGAGAGACCTCCACCCGCACGCCATCGCCTTCTACGTACACGCCGCGCTCAATATCCGCCGGCTCGTCGCTCACGGCCATGTCCACGCCCGCGCCATCCAGCAGCGAGCCGAGCGTTTCCAGCCGCGACCGGTCGGCGGCTGCCACGCGGACCCGCTGCCCCGGCACCGCCACCTTCGCGACCCTGCGGGCGATGAACGACGCGTACTCGTCGTCCGGCAGGTCCTCGAGCCGGGTCCGCACCTCGGCAAGCGCCCGCTCGGCGAGGTCCTTCTTCGCGGCCAGCAACGAGTCACGGGCCGTGAGGCGCGCGTTCGCGAGCACGGTGGCGGCCTCCACACGCGCCTGCGCGATGGCCCGCTCGATGATCAGCGACGCCTCGCGTTCGGCCTCGGCGCGCGCACGGGCCTCCACCGCCTCGGCACGCTCCCTGGCGGCACCGGTGATCACGTTCGCCTCGGCGCGCGCGTCGTCCTCTATGCGGGTAATGATGTCAGCGATCGCCACGTAGGATCAGCCTCGCTTATCCGCCGAAGGTCGCTTGCAGCGCCGTCATCATCAACACGGTCACGATGAGCGCGAAGACCGCGTAGGTCTCGACGAGCGCCGGGAAGATGAGCGCCTTGCCAGAGTCCTCGCTCCTGCGTGCGACGATGCCCGCCGCGGCCGCGCCGGTCTTGCCCTGGTAGATCCCGGTGAACATGCCGAGGAACGCCACCGGCAGACACGCCAGGAACACTGCGAATCCCTGCGGACCGGTGAGCGCCGCCTCCCCGCCGAGGATGTTGAAGAAGATGAGCACGAGCACCGCAGCGATGAACCCGTAGATGCCCTGCGTGCTCGGCATGGCCGCGAGCGGCAACAGTTTGCCGAACTTCTCGCCGTCCTCGGTCACGATGCCGGACACGGTGGCCGAGGCTATCGTGATGCCGATCGCAGAGCCGACACCACCGAGCACCGCGGCCACACCACCCCCGAACAGCGCCCAGTTGATACCGGAAATGCCCCAGAAGAGGTCGCTCACGTTCCCGCTCCTTCCTGCCGAGCGCTGTCGGCATGCAGTACCAGCGTCTTGGACCTGAAGGCGAACGGCTCGTACACACGGCCCCCGCCCTCATAGAACTTGCCGAAGAACTCGACGAACTGCAGTCGCGCCGGATGAACGAACGCGCTCAAGAGATTGATCACCACGTTGAAGACGTGCCCCACCACGAAGATCAGCGCCGCGAAGACCATGATGACCACGCCGCCGACGATGGCTCCGCCCCCCTGCTCGAACATGCTTCCCGCTCCGGCGCCCACGAGCCTCGCGAGCAGGTTGAACACCATGCCCACCAGGGTAGCGGACAGCGCCAGGGCCGCGAGCCGTGTGTAGCTGAGAATGTCGCCGATCAGCGACGAGAGGCCGTACACGGCGTACGCCCCTCCAAGCATAGCAGCCACGACCCGCCGCGTCGCCCTGGAGAACCCCATACCGGCCACGCTCACGGCGAGAAGGACCCATCCCAGGACCGCGGTCCAGCCGAACGCGAGCGAGAGGAGCCAGCCGGCGAACACGGCGAGCCACACCGCGCCGAGCGCCTTGTCCCACGCCGGCGCCTCGACCTGACGGAGCGCCACGTCGATCGCGCGGCTCTTGCCCAGCGCGGTCAGCCCCAGTCCGAGGACGATGGCCACCTGGGAGAGCGACGGCACAAGGACGGCCACCGCGATCGCGGCAAAAAGGACGACCGTCGACACCTGGTCGAACACCGCCGACGCCCAGTCACCCTTGCGCGCCAGGCTCCACGCGGATATCAGCACGCCGAAGAGCACCTGCAGGACACCGAGCGCGATCGAGAACATCAGGAACACCGGCAGGTCTTCCATCGGGTTGATGATCCGCAGGCTCTCGAGAAGCGGGGGCAGCTCGAGGTCCCAGGCGAAGTACGAGCCCAGGGCGACCCCGGCGAAGACAGCCCCGACGCCGCCGACGATGAACAAGTCCATGAGCTTCTTCACACCGGGGGCCACATCGAGCTTCTTCTTGATGAGCCACGACGCCCCGATCAGCATCAGACCGTAGCCCACGTCGCCGATGCAGATGCCGAAGAAGACCCAGAAGAACGGCGCCAGCAGCGGCGTGGGGTCGACCTCGTCGTACCGGGGACGGCCGTAGAGGTCCGTGAGCACCTCGAAAGGACGCAGGATCCTCGGGTTCTCCAGCTCCACCGGCGGAGCATCGTCCGGTCCGGGCGGCTCGTATGTCACATCGAGCGTCTCGACAAGCGGTTCGAGCGCCGCATCGAGGTCGTCGCGGCGCTTCGCGCTCACCCAGCCCGACACAACGAAGACGCGCTCCGTCGCCCCGAAGCGCTCCCGCACGTTCACGGCCTCAAGATCGGCGTCGATCGCCTCCACGAGCGCAACGGAATCGTCGTAGTACTGCTCGGAGAGCACTGCTGCCTGTATATCGAGCTCGGCAAGCCTCTCGTCGATCGCGGCGATCCGGTCGAGAGCCACGGCCCGTTCCTCGGCCGGATAGTCCTCGAGTCCCGGGAACGTCACGTCGACGAAATCGACTCCCGCCAATGCGGCCCGGATCTCGTCCACAGCACTGCGGTGCGCCATCACCACCCACGCGGTCCTGCCGTCCACCGACGCGAGCTCCTCTACCGACACGTACGCGGAGACCTCCCGCAGCATCGCCCTGATCGCCGGGCCTTCTGAGGCGGACACGATGCCGGTGAACAGCGCCACATGGCCGGTACCGACCCACTGGCCGATCTCGAGCCGTAGCGGCTCCCACGCGAGGAGTTCGTGCGCGAGCGATGCGAGGCGAGCTCGCTCGCGGCGCAACGCCGCCATCGTATCGGCGACCCCTTGGCACTGCTCGTACACGTGGAGAAGCGTGGTATCCACCTCGAGGGCGGCGAACTCGCCTGCCGAGAGGTGCAGTTTCTCGGAGATGAACGACGCGAACGGCTGGTCGCTCGTGTGATAACGGCGCAAGAAATCGCGGATGAAGACCGCGTCGGCACGGTACTCTTCGAGGCGCCTGACCTCGGCCGGATCGGGCGAGATGTATGCGGGGGCGGTGCCCTCGGTGACGGCGTCGATGTCGAGCACGCCTGCCCGCTGCATGCGCTCGACCAGTTCGTCGAGCACGGATGCATGGCCAAGCACGGTAACGCGCAGCATGCGGGCGACAGCCACGATATCAGCCCGCCAGCTCATCCAGGACCGCTGATACGGCAACCGGCAAGCGGCCCTCGGCCGCACCGATGAACTCATCGCGTGCCGCGACAGCCTCCGCCTCGAACCGCTCGCGCTCGGCTCGAGCCTCGGCCAGTATCGCCGCAGCCTTCGCCTCAGCGTCCTTGCGCGCATCCGAGACCGCTGACCGCTGGATGTCGAGCGCATCCGTCCTGGTCTTGCGCTCGAGGGAGACCGCGTGTTCACGTGCTTCAGCGACAATGTCCCGGGCGCGTTCCTCGACACTCAAGATGCGTTCGAGTTTCTCCATCCGAACCCCACCACCGCTTTCACGATCGCTCCATCGCCGTCACACGGTCCGAAACGCGATGACAGCGTATGGACCGCTACAGTATAGTACGCGAAACACCCCTACGAACCCTGCCGTATAGTACGCGAAACACCCCTACGAACCCTGCCTCATGCCGCGATATTCGAACCGGACACGCCTGCCTATGCACTCAAACGATACGCGCGACCCCTACAGCATCCCGGCCCGCCCGCCACGCTCCCGTCGCACGCGACGAGCGCGCGCGGCCAGCAAACGGCGCTCACCCTATCCGGCGCTCACGGTAGTGGCGCTCGTTGCAGGACTGGCGCTCATCCTCTCCGCCGTCCTGTGGGACGGTCCGGCGCAGGAGCCCGGGAGCGTCATGGCCTCAGCGGTGCTCCCGGTGGCCGCGGAGCCCGAACGCGAGCCCACTCCCCGTTTCGCGCAGGTCGACTCTATCGAGATGCGGCTTCCGGTCGATCCCCCATCGATGACCGCTCTCGCATTCCATCAGGCGTCAGGCCGCTCGGCGCTGCACATCACCTCGCTGGTGCCTGACGCCGACATGGATCTAGCAGCGGAACTGGAAGCCGTACCGCCGGTAGAGCGTGATGCGGAAATGTCCGACGACATCCTGGGCGGGGTCTGCCTTCGGCTCTGGCGCTCGAACCGCACCGGCATGCCTGACACAGCTGCGGACATCGGTGCGGATGCCGGAACCGACGTGTACTCGCCGGTGACAGGCACCGTGGTGGCGGTACGGCCCTATCTTCTGTACGAGAAGTACGACGACTACGAGATACATATCCGGCCGGAAGGCCGTGACGACGTCGACGTCGTCCTCATCCATGTCGACGACGTGACGGTGAGGGCCGGGGACACCGTGACCGCAGGCGTCACCAGGATCGCGGCGGTGCGGCTCATGTCCGACAAGATCGAGATCCAGCTCAGCGGCTACACCCAAAACGGCGGCGACCACGTGCACGTGCAGGTGAACGAGGTCGGCGCGCCGGGTGAGATGGACCCGACGGGCGGGTCGTAGCACCGCCCGGGCTCATGGAGCCTGCCACACGACCGGCGCGAGCCCCTACCGCTCCTCCTCAGAAGCGGCCTCCGCCTTGCTGATGAACCCGCGGAACCGGCGGTCGAACTCGTACCGTTCGAGCCTCACCCTCCGGTCGCATCCTATGCACCGCAGGCCGATGTCCATGCCGAGCTTGGTGATCTCCCACTCGTTGGCGCCGCACGGATGCGGCTTCTTGAGTCGCACCACGTCGCCCACTCTGATGGGTGTTATCGGTACCGCCACGACCAGTCCATCCTCCACCGTCAGACGTGCGTCGCGCTCGCGGGGCAGGGCGGGTAGAGTATACCGCGTGACATTCGCGCTACCGGTCCGTCCAACGGTCGGGCCGGCGATCGTGACAGGGGGCCCCATGAAGACCAGAGCCGTTCTCTCGGTGCTCGGCGCCGACCGCGTGGGTATCGTGGCCGCGGTTTCCGCCGCGCTCGCCGAGCGAGATGTGAACATCGAGGACATCCGGCAGACTATCCTCGCGGACGTCTTCTCGATGACGATGCTCGTGACGATCGACGAAGACGCGCATCCGTTCGAATCGGTCCAGGCACGCCTGGCCGAGGTGGCCGAGGACATCGGCATGCAGATCACGCTGCAGCGGGAAGACGTCTTCCGCTTCATGCATCGCGTCTAAGCCGTGGCGAGCACGCTCGCCGACCCAAGCCCGCTCCCGCCGGAGGTGCGCAGATGCTTCACATCAGTCCCGAGGAGATCTCAGAGACCCTTCTCATGGTGCAACAGCAGCACCTGGACATCCGCACGGTGACGCTCGGGGTGTCGATCGGCGACTGCGCCGCCGACACCGCCTCGGAGTTCTCGTCGCGCTTGTACGACAAGGTGACCCGCGCGGCCGAGCAGCTGGTGCCGGTGGCCGAGCAGATCGAGCGCGAGTACGGCATCCCGATCCGCAACAAGCGCATCTCCGTAAGCCCGGTCGCCACCGTGGCAGGACGCTGCGCCGGCGAGGACCTCACGCCCGTCGCCGCTGCGATGGACCGCGCGGCCGAGGCCACCGGGGTCGACTTCATCGGCGGCTTCTCTGCGCTCGTGCACAAGGGCGTCGGCGCGGCCGATGACGCGCTCATCCGCTCGATCCCGTCAGCGCTCGCAACGACACAGCGAGTGTGCTCCTCGGTGAACGTGGCGTCCACGCGCGCGGGTATCAACATGGACGCCATCGCCCGCATGGCGCACACCGTCAAGGAGACGGCGGCGCTCACTGCCGCTGAAGACAGCATCGGCTGCGCCAAGCTCGTGGTGTTCGCCAACATGGTGGAGGACAACCCCTTCATGGCCGGTGCGATGCACGGGCCAGGAGAGGCCGACGTCGTGGTCAACGTGGGCATCTCGGGGCCGGGCGTGGTACGCGCGATCATCGCGGCGCTGCCCGATGACGCCGATCTCACCGCCGTGGCCGAGACGATCAAGGCCACCTCGTTCAAGATCACGCGGGCGGGCGAGCTCGTGGCACGCGAAGCGGCTCGCCGCCTCGGCGTGGCGATGGGCATCGTGGACCTCTCGCTCGCACCCACTCCTGCCGAAGGCGACAGCGTGGCCGAGATCCTGGAGGCGATGGGCGTGGAGCGTTGCGGCGCGCCGGGCACCACCACGGCCCTCGCGCTCCTGAACGATGCGGTCAAGAAGGGCGGCGCCATGGGCACGTCCTCGATCGGGGGGCTCTCGGGGGCGTTCATCCCCGTCTCCGAGGACGCCGGCATGGTACGTGCGGTGGAGGACGGTGCGCTGAACCTCGAGAAGCTCGAGGCGATGACCGCTGTGTGCTCGGTGGGACTCGACATGATCGCCCTCCCCGGGGACACGCCTGCCGAGACCATCGCCGGCATCATGTCCGACGCGTGCGCCATAGGCGTGATCAACAACAAGACGACCGCGGCCCGACTCATCCCGGCCGTCGGCAAGTCAGCCGGCGACCACGTGGACTGGGGCGGGCTGCTCGGCGCCGCGCCGGTGATGGACGTCTCCCGTTGGAGCAGCGCGAAACTCATCCGGCGAGGCGGAAGGATGCCGGCGCCGCTCGGCAGTCTGCGGAACTGAGAAGACATGGTTCGCTCGCTTGCAAACGAGCCTAATCTACGCTAATATCTCAAAAGTGACGTCAGTCACTTTATGCGTATGATTGGCACTATACGGCGGGAACTGCAGCGTCGGACGCGACGCAGGCCCTAGGGCCAAACGGGGGAACGATATCAGCACGCGACCGATCACCCGGTGTGATTCCGGACGTCTCATGCTACATACGCCACGTTTCTGGGCGCGGGCCTCTCGGCTTGCGCTTGCGCTCGCACTCATCGCTCCCATCGCTCCCTCCATAGCGCTCGTGCGTGCCCCGATCGCGGTGGATGGATCGTTCGCCGACTGGTCGCCCGTCTTCGACAGTTCCGCGAACTGCCGCTACGATGCAGCCGGAGACACCGGCGGCTCCAATGCGGACCTCACCGTGACCGCCGCGACCTACGATGACGACCGGCTGTACGTATACGTGAGACGGGCAGCCTCCGGCGGCGGCGCCTCCCCCACCTACCACATCTTCATCGACCGCGATGGCGACGGACGTCTGCAGTCGTCCGATCACGTGCTCGAGTTCGTGCTCGTGGGCGGCAACTCGTTCAAGTCGGCGACGCTCTACCAGTACGATCCGCTCGATGGGGTGAACGGCGACCTCATGGAAGCCTCGATCCCCGGCGGCTCCGGATCTGTCGTCGCCGTTGACGCCGGGGCGCTCCAGGGAGCCGGTGAAACGGGCGGCTCCCAGTTCGAGGGGTCCGTCTCCTGGGCTGCGCTCGGCCTCTCCCCAGACACACCCGTGAACGTGCAGTTCGCCGCGTCGCAGGGCAACGACTGGGACTTCGCCGAGCCGATCTCTTTCGTACGCGCCGACGTGTACCTGTCACCGGGACGCACCCTGGGCATGGCTGCAGGCATGGAAGCGGTCTACGTGCACACCATCACCAACAGCGGCAACGTGCCGCTTGCCCTCGCGCTCAGTGCTGAGTCGTCTCGCGGGTGGGTCACCATGCTGCGGCTGGCTGGAGACACCGCACCGCTCGCCACACTCGAACTGCAACCGGGCGAGAGCTTCGACATAGAAGCGGTGGTGACCATCCCCGATGACACGCCTAACGGTACACGCGACACGCTGACCGTTCGCGTTGACAACGAGGGAACGGCGGCGGCCGGTTCCTCGGCGACCAACGAGACCGTGGTGGGACCCGTGCTCGTCATCCCCGACCAGAAGGCCTCGGGCACACCCGGAACGACCATGCTCTTCGCCAATTCGGTACAGAGCAACGTGGATACCACGATAACGGTGGAGTTGAGCGCCGTATCCGACCACGGGTGGCCCGCCTCGGTGCGTTCCGGCGGCGTTGAGGTCGTGGGTGGAGTCACGCTGGGGCCGCGCGGCTCCGCCGACATCGAGGTCATTCTCGAGGTGCCGGTCGACACGCCGCTCGGCACGGTCGACGTGGCGAAGGTCGCGGGCGTGGTGGAGGGCCAGCCCGAACTACATGCAAGCGCCTACGACACGGTCACGGTATGTCCCGCACTCGAAGTCGCACCGGCCCGGAGCCTGCCCGCCGGTCCGGGGACCTCCGTGCTCTACCACCACACCATCACCAACAGCACCCCCGGGCAGCGAACGGTCTCGCTTGCCGCGTCCTCATCGCTTGGATGGCCGGTCGAGGTCTTCGCTGACGATGGATCGACTCCGCTTGCCGAAGTCACCCTGGCGCCGTATGGCGGCTCGGCTGCGGTGGCCGTGCGCGTGACCGTACCGGCCGGAACGCCACCGCTCACCGGCGGTCTTGCCACGACCGACCACACGACGCTCACCGCCCACGACGCCCTCGGCTCCGCCTCGGCGGTCGATACAACGCTCGTCAGCCGGCTCGCGACGTTCGGGGTGGGCGGTTTTGGAACGGCCCAGGACGTCTTCACGCTGGGTGACCTCGTGTACGCCCGCGGCATGGGGCTGCCGGCCGGCCAGACGGTCACCTTCAGGTGGACGGACCCTTCAGGCGCAGTGATGGCTACCGAGAACATCCGCACCGACGGGACGGGGATCGCGCAGTCGCGATACGACCTCTCGCCTACCGGCGCGCTGGGCACGTGGACGGTCACGCTACTCAACGGGACCACCGAGCTCGCCACCCACACCTTCCAGGTCGGCTATCGCGCCGATATCGGCTCGCTGTCCGCCTCGGGCGGTGAGGTCACGCAGTCGCCCATCAACGTCACCTGTACGCTCGATAACACAGGCGGACTGGATCTCACTGACACCACGGTCACGTATCTGCTGTGGTGGGACGCGGACGGTGACGGCACCCCCGGTCCCGGCGACTCCTATGTGGCTGAGGATGGTTCCTGGCTCGCCATAGGCGAAGGCGCGGGACACACGCGCCAGAGCACGGCGGTCTCCATACCAGCCGCCACGACCGGTCTTGCGGACTCATGGAGCGTGAGCAACGAAGGCCTCAGGTTCGCCGGCACGTACCGTCTGAGCGCTACGTGGACGGCTGCCGACGGGACCCGGCTCGCGATGCGCGAGACCACCCACTTCGCCACTCCTGGCAAGCCCGAGCTCAGCCTTTCCGTGAGTACCCCGGCGGTGGACTTCGGCACAGTGGAGCCGGGCGTGCAGTACACGCGCTCCGACGTGACGGTGAACGTGTCCGCCACGATCCCGTTCCAGCTCAGCGGAGCGGCAGCGGGCGATACGGAGCAGCTGGGACTCTCGCGCTCGCTCGGCAACATCCTCGGGTCGGCGATGGAGTCGGGCTCGTTCACCGACACGATCGGCATCCTCGTCTCATGGATGATCGACCCCGGGCATTACGAGGCAACCGTAACTTACACGATCGTGCCGAGGTGAGCCGGCGATGACGATGACACGAGCACCCGGCACCCGGACAGATCTTAGGTCTGCATCTTTTTCTCGTTCATGGGTTCACAAAGGAGGTGACTGCCCTCATACTGCTTAAGGATTACCTGCGCACTATCCACCCACTAGTCCTGTTGAGGGATACCGCCCGGTAGGGGCACTGGCGGGTATCAAGAGAAAACACAGAGCAAAGGAGTACTACATGAAGCGCACTATCATCATCTCGATCGCAGTCGTGGCGCTGGTCTTCGGCGCCGTCAGCTACGCGAGTGCAGTAGACGGTAGCACGACCGTGAATGCGACCGTAGGCACGCTGCTGGAGATCACAGCACCTGGCTCGGTCGATCTCGGCACGATCCTTCCGGACGTTCCCGCGACCGCGTCAGTCACCGTCACCGGCAAGTCCAACAAGGCGGCGACGATGAGCGCCGCGGTCGCCACCGGCACCTTCACCACCCTGACCTCCACGACCGCCGACACGGTCACCGGCCTACGCGGCGGCAGCCTCGCGGTCGACTACACGGTCGAGGGCGGCGTCGACTACATGGTCGACCCCGGTGCGGTCTCCGGTACGATTACCTACTCGCTGGTGCAGTAGACCCATCACCAGGGGCGACACGCTTCAACAGAAGGCCCGGGCCATCGCGGTCCGGGCCTTCGCGCGTCTGCAGGGAGATAGTGGACCTCACGTGCGCGACCACCGGAAGATCAGGGGATACCGTTCGCACTGTTCACCGACCGCCCATCACACAGCATCGCCCTGTCGTCACACACCGAGAACGAACGCTCAAGCGGGACGCAACCGGTGCCGATATGCCCTTCAGGTAGGGGATAGCCGTTCGGCTCAGTACCTTGATCGACTCGCCAATAGAGCACTCGTACTAGTCCATTCGGTTTAGGGTGCCAACGACACCCAGCAGGCCATTCCCCGGACACGCGGGCGGCGGTGACCGCCCGCATCACAGAATGCAATGGCAGCACAGAGCAGAGGAGTCTCACATGAAACGCACTATCGTCATATCGATCGCGGTCGTAGCGCTAGTCTTCGGCGCCGTGAGCTACGCCGGCGCGGCGAGCGGCAACACCACCGTGTCGGCGACCGTGGGCACGCTGCTGGAGATCACAGCACCAGGCCCTGTCAACCTGGGTGAGATCATGCCGGATACGCCCAAGAGCGCCACAGTCACCGTCACCGGCAAGTCCAACAAGGCGGCGACGATGAGCGCCTCGGTCGCCAACGGCACCTTCACCACGCTGTCCTCCACGCTCGAGACCGCGGTGACCGGCCTCCGCGGCGGCGCCATCAGCCAGAGCGACACGATCACCGGCACCGTCGACTACGGTGTCGATGCAGGGGCGACGGTCTCTGGCACGATCACCTACTCGCTGGTGCAGTAGACACAACGAACGACACGAACGTGCGAAGGCCCGGGCCGTTACGGCCCGGGCCTTCGCACGTTTGAGGAACGTTCGTCGAGCGGGCCCGCGAGGAGCTGCCGTGGGCACATGGTGACACTGGGCTGCCGCCCGGCCGACCCGGTGTCTCCCCTCCACTGTCCGGAGCCCGTGAGCCCGCTTACCCGCGCGGAGGGCGGCGTCTCGCCCGTTTCCGCTCATCAGCCCGCTTCGCGCTCCGCCAGCTCAGCCAGATGGCGAGCCCGCCGAGCGTGACGATGAGCGCGATCACCAGCCACAACGGCACCAGCCACACGCTCTTGTCGATGGTGATGACCTCGGTGGCGCCGGCCTCAGACCCTTCGCGCGGGTAGCTCACCTCGAGACGCATGGTGTAACGGCCGAAGAGCTGCTTGACCGTGTCGACCGAGCCGCTCTGTTCGAAGTTCGTTCCTGCATAGACCGTCGTATCCTCGGTCACGAGCGAATCCACGACCTCCTGCAGGTCTCCGTCGAGCAGGAGGATCCGCGCCTCGACATCCTTGTCGATATTGCCGTCGTTGCGTACGACGAACGTATAGGGCACCAGGTTCGACAGCACGAGACCCTTGGTCACGAACGGCCTCACTTCGAGGCGTTCCACGACCTCGCCGGCGATCCTCATGCTCACACGAGCACCCACCCGTCCGGTCACCTCTGTGGTGGCGCCCTCGGTCTCAGGGTCCTCGCCACCGAACATCTCGAAGAAGATGATCACCTGATGGTCGCCGGGTGGCACCTCCTCCGGCACCTCGATCTCAAACGACACGGGTACCTGCTGGCCAGGAGTGAGCGAAATGTACGGCGTGTTACCCCTCGTCCTGGTCTCGGCGTCTATGACCATCCGCACCCAGGTAGCCGGGGTGCCGGCACCGGCCACGCCCGTGACGGCCGGCGTCTGGTACTCGATCGAGCCATCCTCGGAGACGATCTGGTCGGCGGCGTAGATGAGGACGTCGATGTCCTCATCACCGTTGTTGGAGACGACGACCTCGCCGCCACCGGTCTGACCCGGAGCGAGCGAGAGTTCGAACGTGCCCGTGGAGAGACCGACCGTGCGCTCCGCAAACGCGGAGGCCGAGACCACGAGCACGAACGAGAGAGCGAGAAGAACAGCGCGTCCGAGCATCCCCCGGGAGAGCGCCATCAGATCCCCACCGCTTCACGGAACGACTTCACCTGGCGCCGCGCCACGGGCACCTGCGTCTCATCGCGGTCGGACATCACCACGACGTATGCACCCTCGACGCGCAGTATCTCCTTCACCTTGTTCAGGTTGATCATGTAGCTGCGATGCAGCCGGCGGAACGCGTCGGTCGACAGCCGCTCCTCGAGCTCGGACAGGGTGAGATCCACGAGGTACTGGTTCTCGTACGTATGCACGTAGGTGGACTTGTTCTTCGCCGAGATGTACACCACGTCGTCAAGGTCGAGGAGCACGGTGCGCCCGCCCTTGCGCACTGCGAGCTTCCTGAAGTCACCCTCGGCCTGCAATCCGGCGCCCACCCGCTGGCGCCCTCGCATCAGACTCTGGATGCGCGCGATGAGCTCCATCAGGTTGAACGGCTTGGTCACGTACTGTTGTACGCCCTGCTTGAAGGCGAGGATCCGCGCGAGGTCCTGGGTCTTGGCCGTCAGCATGATCACCGGGATGTCCGCCGTGAGGGGATCGTTCCTGATCTCCATCAGCGTCATCCAGCCGTCCACGCGCGGCATCATGATGTCGAGGAGCACCACGTCGGTGGGATGCTTATGCAGCATCTCGAGCGCTTCGGAGCCGTCAGAGGCCGAGACGACACGCATACCCTCGTTCTCAAGGCCCATCTGGATCATGTCTACGATGGCCTCGTCGTCATCGACGACGAGTACTCTGATCGGGTCCGACACCGCCACCTCCTCGAGCTGGAGCGTGGCCACAGGCGGGCGACCGCCTGCAGCTCCCGCCGGACGTCGTCATCCTCGGGTAGATTGTACCGCACATCCCCGATATCGGACTATCAATCGCCCTGCTTGAGCCATTCATCCATGGCACGAGCGGCGCGCTTGCCGGCCCCCATAGCGAGGATGACCGTCGCCGAGCCCGTGACGATGTCGCCACCCGCGTACACGCCGGGCTTCGATGTGGCGCCGTCCTCATCGGCGAGGATGTAGCCCCGCTTCGAGAGTTCGAGATCGGGCGTGGTCTTGGGCAGCAGCGGGTTCGCCCGCGTGCCGAGCGCCATGACCACGGTGTCGCAGTCGATGGTGACATCCGCGCCCATCACGCACACCGGCGCTCGCCGGCCGCTCGCGTCGGGCTCGCCGAGCTCCATCGTGTTGGCCACGATGCCGGTGACCCAGCCGTCCTTGCCGAGGACCTCCACCGGCGAGCACAGCATCTTGAACTCGATGCCCTCCTCCCGCGCGTGGTGCACCTCTTCCTTGCGCGCCGGCATCTCCGCCTCGGTGCGGCGATAGACGAGGAAGACCTCCTCGGCGCCAAGGCGCTTGGCGGTGCGAGCGGCGTCCATCGCCACGTTGCCCCCGCCCACCACGGCCACCTTGCGGCCGCGCCACACCGGTGTGTCGGCCGAGGGGAACTCGTATGCGCGCATCAGGTTCACACGCGTGAGGAACTCGTTGGCCGAGTAGACGCCGTTGAGGTTCTCGCCGGGGATGCCCAGGAACATCGGCAGACCGGCGCCGTTGCCGATGAAGACGGCGTCGAAGCCTTCCTCGGTCATGAGTTCGTCGATGGTGTACGTTGCGCCGATCACCACGTCGCTCCGGATCTCCACGCCCATCTCCTCGAGCAGCCCCACCTCGGCCTGGACGATGTGCTTGGGCAGGCGGAACTCCGGGATGCCGTAGGTGAGCACGCCGCCTGTCGCATGCAGGCTCTCGAAGACGGTGACCGCATGACCGTAACGACGCAGCTCGCCGGCGCACGCCAGGCCGGCGGGACCGGAGCCCACCACCGCCACACGCTTGCCGCTGTCCGCGCCCACCTCGGGCACGCAGCGGCCCTCCAGCTCGCATGCGAGGTCGAAGTCGCCGAGCCAGCGCTCGAGGCGGCCGATCGCCACGCTCTCGCCCTTCTTGGCGAGCACGCAGCGGGCCTCGCACTGCTCCTCCTGCGGGCAGACACGGCCGCATACGGCCGGAAGGGCGTTCTTCTCCTTGAGCACGGCCACGGCCGCGTGGTAGTCGCCGTCGATCATCTCGCCGATGAACGACTTGATGTCGATGTTCACCGGACAGCCCTCGATGCAGGTGGGATTCCTGCACTGCAGGCAGCGGCTCGCCTCGGCCCGGGCCATCTCCTCCGTGTAGCCGAGTGTCACCTCGTCGAAGTCACGCGCACGCTCGGCGGCATCCCGCTCGGGCATCGGGGTCCGCGGGATGCGGGCCGGGCGGTGCCGGGGCTTCTCGTCCGGCGCAGGGCCGCCGGTGCCGTCTACTGATGGCATGAGCACTCCCTCTGGTATTCCGCGTCCGCCAGACGCTCGTCGTCGTTGTAGACGCGCTGGCGGCTCATGAGCTCTTCGAAGTCCACCGCATGTCCGTCGAAGTCCGGACCGTCCACGCAGCCGAACTTCGTCTCCCCGCCCACGGTCACACGGCATGCGCCGCACATGCCCGTACCGTCGACCATGATCGGGTTCAGCGAGACCACGCAGGGGACATCGTGCTCCTTGGCGGTGGCCACGCAGAACTTCATCATGATCGCCGGGCCGATGGCCATGGAGTGGTCGATGGCGCCGCCCTCGCACAGCTCCTTGAGCGGGGCCGTCACAAGGTCCTTGCGCCCGGCGGAGCCGTCATCGGTGCAGATGATCAGCTCGTGCAGCGGGAGGGCCCTGAACTCGTCCTCCAGGATGACCAGGCCGGCGTTCCGCGCACCCACGATCACGGTGACCTCGTTGCCCGCCTCGGCCATCGCACGCGCCACCGGGTATGCGACAGCGGTTCCCACGCCGCCGCCCACCACGGCCACACGGCCGAGACCCTCCACGTGAGTGGGGATGCCGAGCGGACCCACCACGTCGGCCAGGGAGTCGCCCACGCCCATATGCGAGAGTTTGTGGGTGGTCTTGCCCACGGTCATGAAGATGAACCGGATCCAGCCCTCGTCGGCGGACCAATCGGAGAACGTGAGCGGGATGCGCTCGCCATCCTCATCGATCCGGAGCATCAGGAACTGGCCTGCTTTGGCCTTGGCAGCGATCGCGGGCGCCTCGACGCCCATCTCGAACACGGCGTCGGACAGCTGGCGGGCGTGAACGATGGGGAACATCGGTCCTCCCGGGGTTGGTACACTTACAGGACGGCACGACAAGTGCCGACCAGTATACCCGTCCACGTGAGGCTGACAATGCGACGTATCACGGCTGTTCTGCTACTTATCGGGCTGATAGCGCTTCCCGGGTGCGGCGAGGCCGGACCGGTCGAGGTGAGCCGTGAGGCGCTCGGCACGGTGGTCACCATCACGGCCTACGGAGACGACGATGCGGCGGTCCGGCAGGCCGTGGATGACGCGTTCGCCGTCATGGCCGAGGTCGTCGCCCCGCTCAACGCTTACGAGCCCGAGTCCGAGATCGCGGCGTTCAATCGCCAGCCGTACACGCTGCAACCGCTGCCGCCGCGTTTCGTGGACGTGCTCGATGCGATCGACCGCCTCGATGTGGCCGACGCGTTCTCGCCCTTCCTGATGTCGGCATCAGGCCTGTACGGTTTCGAGGGATCCCAGACCATCCCACCCCCAGACGACCTGGAGCTCTCTCTCTCGGCCGCTGACGGCTTCGTGCGCGCCGATACCCACAACGGCGTGTTCGCCCGTCTCAAGACGTCTGACGCCCGCCTGGAGCCCGGCGGCGTGCTGGCCCCGGGTCTTGATGCGAGCGGCGCAGCGAAGGGGCTCGCGCTCGACGCGGCCCGCGAGTCGCTCCGCGACAGCGATGCGATCACCGCGGCGCTGATCAGCTCGGGCAGCAGCACGGTCACGCTCGGCACGAAGCCCGAGGGTGAGGCCTGGCGTGTAGGCATCGAGGATCCGCGGGATCCGGAGAGCGTGATCGCGGTCTTCACCTTCGAGGGAGAGGGCGCGCTCTCCACCTCGGGCGACTACCAGCGCTACTTCGAGGCCGGCGGCATCCGCTACCACCACATCCTCGATCCTGCTACCGGAGAGCCGGCGAGGGGCGTCCGCTCGCTCACCGTGGCAGGCGCGTCGCTCACCGGGCTCGAGTCGGACATCCTCTCCACGGCGCTGTTCGTGCGCGGCGTGGACCGGGCGGCCGGATACGCTTCTGCCGAAGGCGTCGCGCTGCTGGCGGTGGACGACGAGGGGCGGACACATATCGTGCCCGCCCCTGAAGGATCCGGCCTGACGGTGGCGGAGGAGACCTCCCCGGATCGCTCAAGCCCGTGAGCGTCGGCCACGTCGATCGGCCGACCCTTGTATCCGGTCAGATGTACTGCTTGATGAGGTTGTAGACGACCGGCATCTCCCACATCTCGGACTGGAACGCCTTGACAGCGCCCATGATCGCGAACACGAGAAGCGCGATCCAGCCTACTGCCGAGATGATCCAGCCGATGACCGGTATCGCTGAGACCACGCTCACCAGGATCCAGCCGACCCAGATCGCGAGCGCCTGCATCGCATGATGCTTGACGAACCGCTCATTCTTGTACGGTTCTATCAGGATGGCGATCAACGCAACGATGCCAACCAGGTAGCCCCGAGGCGAGTATCTTACCGGTGTCGCTCGGGCCCTCGGTACCGGCGGGCGCCTGTGCGGGTGGTGCCGGTGGTGCGGGCGGTGGTGTCTGGAAATCATCACTCATGCGTACCAACTCCTTCTCGCGGGACGTGCACCCGAGTCCCCCTGCGGGTGCTTTGTTTGCTGTATACCCCACAGGGCGTTTGCCGCACACCCTTACCACCTGCTAATATTCGGGGGTAGCGCCTTCCGGCGGAAACCGAACCCGGCTGTGAAAAGCCGTCCGGAGGAAACACACCATGCAACGTAGCCGCGCAGCAACCAGCGTTCTCGCGCTTGCGCTCATCCTTACCCTCATCGTCACACCGTTCGCGTTCGCCGTGACGGCTGACGACCTTCGCACGCACGAGAAGGCCGCGCAGGACGCACGCGATGCGGCCAAGGCGGCCGAGAGCCGCGCCGAGAAGCTCGCCGCCGAAGCGAAGGCGCTCGATGAGACGATCGCCGCCATCCAGGGCGACATCAACGCGCTGGCGGACGACATCGCAACCGCAACGGAGAGATCGAACCGCCTCAAGGCCGAGGTCGACGACCTCACCGCCCAGGTCAACGCGAAGCAGACGGAGATCGAGGCCACGCAAGCAGAGTACGAACGCCAGCAGGCGCTGCTCGGTGAGCGCATGGAAGCCTCGTACAAGAACGGCGACCTGATCTACTTCGAGCTTCTTCTCGACAGCCGCAGCATCGAGGACTTCATCTCTCGTACGAGTCTCGTACAGAGAGTGATCGAGTCGAACAGCCAGCTCGCGAGCGATCTCAAGGACAGTCGCATCACCCTTGAGAAGATCAAGGCCGAGATCGAGCGTGACCTCGAGACGGTCGACGCCAAGCGGGCCGAGGCGGAGGCCGAGGAGAAGCGGCTCAAGGACCTGCGGGCTCGTCACCAGTCGAAGCTTGATGCCCAGCGCTCGGCCCAGGACCAGAAAGAGGCGCTGGTAGCCGAGAACAAGGCGAACGCCGACCGCCTGCGCGCGCAGGCTGAGGCCGAAGAGGCCGAGTCGGCCCGCATCGCCCGGGAACTCTACGGCACCGGGTCGGGATACTTCGCGGGAGTGATGGCGTGGCCCGTCCCCGGCTTCGAGGACGAGCCTGAGGGCGGAGAGCGCTTCGGCTACCGCATCCACCCGATCCTCGGCTACAAGAAGCTCCACACGGGCATCGACATCGGCAGCCTGTGGGACATCGGCAAGAGCATCAACGGCGCCACCATCGTCGCTGCGGCGGACGGTACCGTCATCTACGCCGGATACCGCGGCGGATACGGCTACTGCACCATGATCGACCACGGCAACGGGGTGGTCACCCTCTACGCGCACCAGCAGACCGGCAGCATCTCGGTCAGCAAGGGCCAGAAGGTGGACCGGCGTGACCCGATCGGTAAGGTCGGGAGCACCGGGCTCTCCACAGGGCCCCACCTGCACTTCGAGGTGCGCATCAACGGTACGCCCGTCGACCCGATGACGTACCTCCGCTAGCAGCCGTCAGCCCGCGTTGTACTCCTGCATGGCGCTCTCGACCCCGTGCTCGAGGATGTGCAGCACCGCCTGCGCGGCGTGCGGAACCATATCGGCAAGACGCTCGGCCACCTGAGGCCTCATCTCTTCCAGCACGTAGTCGGCAGGATCCTGGCGACCCGGCGGTCGCCCGATTCCCACCTTCACGCGCAGGAAATCACCCGTGCCGAGACAATCCACCAGCGACCGCAGCCCGTTGTGGCCACCGTGACCGCCACCGCGCTTCACGCGCAGGGTCTCCTCAGGCAGGTCGAGGTCATCGTGGATCACGATGATGTCGCCAACGGGCGTCTCGTAGGCGTCAGCGAGCTTCGCGACGGCCTTGCCCGAGAGGTTCATGTAGGTCCCGGGCTTCGCGATCAGGAGATCGTCGTCACCGAAGCGGACGAGGCCGACCTTGGCGCCGGCCTCGTCCCTCCAGTACGTCACGCGCAGATTCTCGGCGAGCAGATCAGCCACCATGAACCCGACGTTGTGACGCGTGTTCTCATACTTGGAACCCGGGTTGCCGAGCCCCACGACCATGCGTGCCATGGCTGAGTCGACTACTCCTCGGTCTCCTCGGCTTCAGCAGCCTCTTCGCCAACCTCAGGAACCTCGGTGACCTCACCGATCTCGGCCTCCGGCTCCTCCTCCTCGCCCATGGGGGCGACGACGGACACGAGCACGGTCTCCGGGTCGTCCAGAAGCGTGACGCCCTTGGGGGCCGTGAGATCCGCCACCGTCAGCGAATCGCCGATCCCAAGCGCGGACACGTCGACCTCGATGTGCTCGGGCAGGTCCTTCGGATTGGCCTCGATCCTCAGCTCACGTGCCGAGTGCATCAGCGTACCGCCGGCGCGCTCGCCCTCCGAGGAGCCCACGAAACTGACCGGCACCACGGTCTGGAACGAGTGACCCATATCGATGGCCCAGAAGTCGATGTGCTGCACGAAGCCCTTGACCTCGTCGCGCTTGACCTCCTTGATGATGACGTCCACCGGGGCCTTGTCCCCATCGATGGTGAGTGAGACCAGCGTGGCCCCCACCGAGGCGTGCTGCATCAGACGGTCGAACTCCTTACCGTCGACGGACAGGGAGCGCGCGTCGACCTTGGAGCCGTACATCACCGCCGGCACCAGGCCCTCGGACGCCAGCTTGTGGCTGGTCTTGCCCGTGATCTCACGGACCTGTGCGTTCAACTCGACAACGTGCGTCATGCGTTCGTTCCTCCTCTTGTTCTTCGGGTGACGCGTACGCGCCCCCCGGATCTCGCTACAACTGGAAGTCCGGATCGAAGAGCTCCGAGACCGAGTCGTCGTTGTACACGTTCTGGATGGCCCGCGCGATCAGCGGCGCCACCGACAGTAGACGAAGCCTACCATGCTGCCGCTCAACGGGGACGGGAAGCGTGTTAGTGACCACGACCTCCTCGATGGGTGCGGACTCCAGCCGATCGAACGCGGGCGGCGAGAAGATGCCATGGGTCGCCGTGACCCAGACCTTGGAGGCGCCCTTGTTCACCAACGCCCGAGCGCCCTCGGTCACCGAACCGGCGGTGTCGATCATATCGTCCGCGAGGATGCAGTTCTTGCCCTCTACGTCGCCGATGACATGCGTGATCTCAGCGACATTGTGCTCCGGACGGCCCTTGTGGAGTATGGCGAGCTCGCCGCCGAGCATGTCCGCCATCTTCTTGGCGGCTTTCACCCTGCCGACGTCGGGCGAGACGACCACGAGGTCCTCGAGGCCGAGTTCGTCGAAGTAGTCCGCCAGGATGGGCAGCGCGGTCAGATGGTTCACGGGCTGGTTGAAGAAGCCCTGGATCTGCCCCTGGTGCAGGTCCATCGCGATCACCCGCTCGGCGCCGGCAGTGGTCAGCAGGTCGGCCACGAGCTTGGCGGTGATGGGCTCACGTGCCGCCGACTTCTT